>ERZ779711.388-NODE-388-length-8122-cov-2.06161_pt1 | contig 8122 bp, 8 predicted proteins | sample MGYA00511903_ERZ779711 | MGnify/ENA primary metagenome ERZ779711 (study PRJEB29588, sample SAMEA2142848) | human gut metagenome | biome: human gut; feature: human-associated habitat; material: faeces | place: Denmark | collected 2008/2010 ... | reverse complement strand
CCTGTATATCCGAACTCCTGTAGAAATTCTTGCCGTTCTCATCCGTCTGGTAATAGCGGATCAGTCCTTTTTCCCGGTAACGGGCGACTGTCCGCAGCGACACGTTGAGCAGCCTGGCTATGTCATAGTTGTCCAAAAGCTCGTCACCGTTCAAGAACTCTTTCACACGTCCCATCCTGTCCAGTTTCTTCTCTATGCGGTCAAAACCTTCCACTATGGTCATTATCATTTTCTCGAGCACTTCATTGTCTATATACATCATGGCATGTATCTCCTGTATTTTAAAGGTTATTACTGAAATACCCTTTCTTGTGCGCACTCTCAAGAGTATATGCCATCTTTAGTGAAAAATCTATGCCGGAATGCCGGTCTTAACTTAATCATAGATTGTATTCTATTAAGAATCAAACAAATAACATTTTATGATTTTTATTGGTGAATGGTAAGTGTAAAATTTTGAAGTATAAAACTGTAAAGTCCGAATGTAAACTTTACAATTTACAGGTAATATTAATATCCCGCCTATGTTCTTAAAACCGGGTAAATTGATGACGCTTCCACACAAAGTATTCAACATATATAATTGATGATAATATTTATTTCAGAGCATTTTCCTGAAGTTTGCCCCTGCAGCCCTCTGTTACATATGACGTTTAATGACATCTGATGTCATTTGACGACATCCTTTTGGACATGAATGTTCCCTTTCATATTTTCGTATCCGACAAAAAATGAAGTTTATGGAGTTTGTATGTATCGAAGCTAAAACATTCATGGAAATGAATGAGGCTCTGGAAGCCGTTGCCAAAAAAATGTGTGAAACATGCGGAAGTTGCGTATCCGGTATGGACGACTGGATTGACAACCAGGAGGCTTGTATGCTCATGGACATCTCTCCTAGAAAGATGTTGCAGCTTCGCAGAAGCAGGGCCATCCCTTACAGTTATATAGACCGTAAGGTGTATTACAAGCGTCAGGATATTATCCGTTTTATGGAAAACAACATTCATCAAGTAACTCCAAAAGTACAATGATCCAATCCATGCTGACTAAAGAAACCCCTGAGATAATACGTTTTTTCCGGAACATAGGCATCCTATCCGAAATGCTGGACAAGCAGGAGGAGAAATTACGTCCGGTTCTGAACGGAGAACGTTACATTACGGACTGCGAGCTTGCCGAACAGTTGAAACTGACACGCAGGACACTGGCAGAGTACAGAATAAACGGCAAACTGCCTTACTACAAAATAGGAGGCAAACTATTATACAAGGAAAAGGACATCCTTGCTTTGCTGGAAAAAAACAGAATGGAAGCTTTTGATGGATAACCCCACATGTTCACAAATGCCAGACATGTTTAATTAGAAAAATGAAATATTAGGTATCAACGATTTTGCAACTTTAACGCCCCGAAAAAGGCTGATTTTTCGGGGCGTTAAAGTTGGGCTAGCAAGCACACTACTTATGAACAAGGTAGCTTTTTACCGTGGAATCAAAGCTTTCCGTCATTTTCGCATTACCTTTTCATACCAGTCACACTCGGAGCGAAAACCATAGAAAGATTTTCCGTCTCCACCCAAATCCCACGGAGAAGTCAATTCGATGGAGAAAAAAGGCAGTCGCTCATAACTTTCCTGGTGCATCAGTACTTTCACTTTTCGTCTGAACCGCCTGGATGCCACTTTCTTTCCCTTCTTCTGAGACTTGCAGCAACAATTAACCCCAGCCGGGAACTTTTTTCTTGATCTGCTCATTTTGATGTAATATTTTGAAGCATGCGGTTGGCTTACCCTCATACTTCCGTTAAACATTACATCTTCTTTTCTATTTGTACCATACTTTACATCTGTTTTCAAACAATCAGTCTGCAAATATACCATTTTTTAGAAGCTAATTAGAAGCAAAAGACTTATCTTTGTCATAATTACGTATTGACAAGTCAAATGGAAAGCCAAAAACCGAACTGTAACCTATTATATACTATAACATGGCAAAAAAGAAAAACAGCATAAAGAAAGAAAAAATAATCGAGGTTTTACAGCAGATACCCGAAAAGGATTTGCGTTCCTTCTTAGAGAAAATAATATGTGGACCGGTTGTCAAGGCCCGGTTCCTAAAGGAATTCGATGCCTATTTCATAAACGAAAAATCAGCCGATGTGTACATCGAGCAGATTATTGGTGTCTTTTACGATTTACGACTCCAAAGAGGAATATGGATGCATTTCTTTCAACAAACAGTCAGAATTGTACGGCAAAATGTATGACGTAATGCCGGATTTTACTGGAAAAGTTATCCAAAGTTCAATCCTGACTGATTAACATAAATCTTGAAGTATGAATATTGACTTTGTTTTCTCCTGGGCTGAAAATGAACAAGGCAAGATGGTCCATGTTGACAACGTGCCCAGAGGTATTCAATGCGGATGCAAGTGTCCTTATTGTCACGAACGCTTGCTTGCCCGTCACGGTGAAGTGAGACAGCACGGTTTTGCCCATCACAGTGATACACGTGGAGCCAACCTTAAGATATGCTATGTGGTCACCATGTATAAATTGGCAGAGCAGATTATTCAAAGCGCAAAACGTATTCATGCACCTTCTTATTATGGAATATTTCCTGAAATGGATATTGAATTCGTTGATGTACGAATTGACAGTTGCTTTGAACGGGCGGATAAACAACCGGACGTAATTGCGACAACAAAAGAAGGTCAGCAATATCTTATTGAATTCCTTTTCCAGTACAAGATCCAACACAAGACCGCTATTGATTATAAGAACATGAATTGCTTGGAAATAGACCTTTCCAACCAAAGTCTGGAAACACTGGAATCTTTTCTGTTATCTTCTTCAAAGGACAGGAAATGGATGAATAACGTGACTTATTTTTCTCAAGTAGGATCTTTGTACAACAAGGCCGGAAAGCCCGTACGGGTGGTTGATGAATCTGAATGCAGGCAATGTGAATTGGGGTGTTCGTACCATTGTGCAGGTGTTCCTGTTTACAGTTTGACAGGTATAAATCAATACTTAGTCATTGAAGAAAGCGGACATAAATATAGGCTCTGCAAGTCTGAGTTATTCCAAAATTACCAGCAAGAATATGAACGTATTAAATCCGAGAACGAGAGAAAGGAACGAATCAAAGAGAAGGAAAGGTTAGAAGCTGAAGCAAGAAAGAAAAAGGAGGAAGAAGAGCTGAAAATCTCCATAGAAAAACGTAAAGCTGAATTAGCAGAAAAAAGTAGAATAATTGATGAGCAGGAAGCATTGTCAGACCCTTCGTCGCGCACTTGTTTTCAATGCGAATACAATCTCCAGTGGGCTAACCGTAATGGTTATGCCAATTGCGGAGCATGGAAAAGTATAAGTGTTCCTCAAAAAACGCCTCCCAGTTGTGCCCGAGCATGTAAGCGGTTTAGAAGAATTATTTCATAATTTTCCTTCTCGATCTCTATTTTTAACTGTCATTGTACTGATAACGCATCATAATTACGCTTTAATCTTCAATATAATGTCACTTATTATCAAGAATTTCTGATATAACAGGCCGAAACTTTATGGGGCTATGATAAATCGGTCATCTTGTATGAGTAACTTTCTCATCAGTATAACACTTACCATTGTTGATGCAAACTCTCTCCTCCCAAAATCTGCTCACTCACCATACAACACATCCAGCATTTCCGCCGTCAAGTGTTCATCAGAAAACCTTACTGCACACTCTTCTTCCATGGCATAACCCATATAATTGATGCTGCCATACCACATCTTTTTTTTATCAATCATCACCAATTGAAAGGTCAAACGTTCGGATACACGAACCGTCAAACCCTCCCTTTGCAACCACTCTGCTTCTTTAGTCTTGTTTTTCACGAACACAACCACCTGTACTCCCCGCTGCATGGCTTCCTTCAAGGCGATTCCTAATTGAGAACGCTTTTTCAATCCGGTTTTCGTTACAGAGATAATTACGGAATGTCTGGCTTGAGCTATATCCTCAACCAAGGGGGACAGATAGTTATTACCTGAAAATATACTTTGCGTATGATGACCGGTTACAAGCACTCCTTTCTCTAACAACTGATAGCCAATAGCCGCATATCCTTTCAGCCTGCGCCGGTACATGCGGTCGCACAATGGCAAGTGAATGTCGATGTAATCATAAATGCGAACATCAGTCTTTCCATGATACTCGCGGTGCAAACGTCCGGCGTATTGTGCCACAATGCCTTTCCATGAAACAGGAGAAACCAAGAATAGGGTATCCAAACGAGGATAATCAAAGCCTTCACCTACATAACGTCCGGTTGCCACAATCACCAAAGGTTCCTCTGGAGGAAGCGCCGCCAACCGTTCTATCTTTTCACGCTTCTCCTTCATGGATTCGGATCCCACCAAGGTAATGACATGCCTGCAATATACAGAAAGCAACAACCCCAGCCGTTCCACATGTGAAGTGAGCGTAGTCAGCACAATCGGTGTCCGTCCGTCTGCCAGAGCCATACGCACATCTTCCGCAATCTGTGCATTCCGCCGTTCATCCGTAGCAAGGGATTGTACGATTCGCGCGTATATTGGTGATTCATCAGAAAGGTCCCGGTATGCTGTAAATCGAGGCACCAGCCATCGCTTGAAAGTCTGCCTGGTTATTTGACTTTTGGCATCTGCCGAATAGCGTATCGGCCCACACTGCATAAAAATAATAGGCTGATGGCCGTCCTTCCGAATGGGAGTAGCTGTCAACCCATACACATACGTGGCAGGAACCGATTTCAAGATTTGCTCAAAATTGACCGCAGAAACATGATGGCACTCATCGACAATCACCATGCCGTACCGGCGGACGAAAGACTTTACCCCCTCATCGGTCAGGCAGGATTGCATGAGGGCGACATCTACCCATCCATGCAAGCTGTTTCCTTTGGAATCTAACGTACCAAAGGGAGAAAAATACTTTTTCCTTCCCCGCTTCGGAACGGCTTCTTCTACCGGATATTCCAACTCCAGAAATTCCTCCAACCGCACCTTCCATTGTTCCAACAAGGTCCTCGTATGCACCAGAATCAAGGCATTTACCTTACGTTCTGCTATCAGGCCGATGGCTGTTACGGTTTTGCCGAAAGCTGTTGTTCCATTCAGGATACCCTGATCATGCTGCATCAGCACACGTACGGCTTCGGCTTGTTCTTCGTGCAACTGCCCTTTGAAATGCACCGTGAGCACTTGCCCTTTTTCCCGCTCGTCCTGAATGGAATAAGCTACCTCATTGGCATTCAACAGTTCCAACACCGCATCCTCACAGCCCCGAGGTAATGCCAGATAATCCTCCAGAACTTCCGCACAGGAAATGACACGCGGTATATTATAGGTAGAAAGGCGCATTCCTTGTTTAGCATAGAATTCCGGATTCCTGAACGAAGCGACCCGCTTCAGATGTGACAGCACTTTCCCTGAAACGCCCTTCAACGGCACATAAATCCGATTGGAACGAACAATATTCATTGTTTTTGGGAAATCATATCGGGTGACAGCCTGCACTTCGGGAACTTTCCAAGGAACAGTCTCACTGGTGGTGGATAATTCGCCTATATCCGTTGAGAGCCCTTTCCGTTGAAGAAGGGCATCCACTTCCTCCTCTGAAACCTTGACAACCTGTTGCAGATAACCCCACTGGTCCTTAAAGGCTACAAAGTCTTCATCGACAAAGACGCTATTGCCCAGTTTACGGGCTTGCCCCTGCAAAGGCAAAGCAACCAGGTTCCCCAATCCACCTTCTGGGAGATAATCCTGATTCGGGAATAAACGGTCGTAAGACTTGAAAGTCAACTTCGCGTTCCGCTCCATGGCATGAGTCAACAAGGCAAAGCCTAACTTTCTTGCCTTTACGGCAGGTACGGGTTGCCCGAAGAAAATCCAGACATGGGCTCCATTACCTGAACGGGAACGTTCCATATAACAGTGTATTCCCCATGACTTGCAAACCTTCACATAGGCCAATACATCAGTCTGATAGCCATGGACACAGGATTTGTCGTCGAAATCGGCGCATAAGAAGCAGCAGGTATTATCAGGAAGAATAGCATACGCCCCTATTACATCACCCCCTTCCGGATGCTTTCCCTCCAAGTGCTTATACACATCCTCATAGGAAAGCGCCTTGAATTGGCGGTGGGGACATTCCGCACACTTGAACTTCTTCTTGTCACAGAATGCCCGATTCCATTCATTCAGGCATACCGGCTGATACCCGGACTTGTCGGAAGCACGGCTATACCAACGTCGGGCAAACACATCTTCCCTGCCCCGGAACAGACTCCGGAATAAAGCCACCTTCTCCTCTAAAGACAGGCGGACACCAGGCTGTTCTTTTTGGGAAAGTGTGCTACATCCGACAGTCCCCCCTGCATTCCCGCTTTTGAGGCGCTGAATCTCCTGATTCAAAACAGCGTTCTCCCGCAGAAGGTTTTGATAAGCCTCCCAAAGTTCTTCATAGGTGTACCTCATATCCATAAAAGTGCCATTTATCCAAAGAACTTCGTAATGGCAAACAGCGGAATATTCTCCATCCATTCCTGATCTTGATACCCCATCATGGAGATGCGCAGTCCTCTCAACTGATAATCGGGATGATTTTTAATATATTCCGACATGGAACGCGCACGTACATTCTCTTCGGCTTTCACTTCCACCGGTATCACGCGATGCTCCGTCTGTACCACGAAGTCAATCTCCGCGGGTGTTTTGTCGCTACTCCAATAATAGGGCGAAAAGCCTTGGGCCACTAATTGCTGCAAGACAAACTGTTCGGTAAAGGCGCCCTTGAACTCCTTGAATACATTATCTCCTACCAACATCTGGCTGGCGGGCGCTTCGGTCATACAACCTAAAAGACCGCAATCAAGCAGGAATAATTTGAAGGCACCCAGATCTTCGTAAAATTTGACGGGCATCTGCAGTTCTTTTACCCGGCTGACTTTATGCACCAGACCTGCATCCATCAGCCACTGAATGGCAAGTTCATATTCCGTAGATCTGGCACCTTTCTTCAACACATTATAGATGAATTTCTTGTTCTCCTTGGCCAACTGCGAAGGCAAGGATTGCAGCACTTGTCCGATACGCATACTTTCAGTAGGTGTCGTATGCTTGGAGATGTCCCGCCGATAAGCATCCAGGATTTCAGTCTGTTTGTCACGTACTTCCTGCAAGTTTTGATGCTGAAAGAAACAATCCACCACTTCAGGCATGCCACCTACATAGTAGTATTGGCGAAGTAAAGCAATATATTTTAAACTGAGAATCTTTAAAATTTCCCAATCGGGCTGATGCAACAAATCGCACAAATCAGTTTCGCCGGCAGCCATCAGAAATTCTTCAAAATCCATCGGATATAGATGCATTACATTTACCTTACCCACCGGAAAGGACTGACCTTTCCCAAAAGTAATTCCCAACAAGGAGCCATCACATGATATTCAGGCGCATTTTCCTGAAAATATTTCAAGCTATGCAATCCCCGTTCCACCTCCTGCAACTCATCGAATACAATCAACGTTTTTCCTGCTTCAATCTTCGTTCCTGTGATAGCCTGAAGTGCCAGCAGAATACGGGGGATGTTATAGTCGGCTGCAAATAACTCCTTGGCCAGTGGCTCGACATCACAGTTGATGTAGGCTACATTCTCAAACTCAGTCAGACCAAAATGTTTCATCACCCAAGTTTTACCAACCTGACGAGCACCCAACAGTATCAAAGGTTTTCTCGCAGGATTATCTTTCCAAAGTTTCAACCGTTGTATAATCTTCCGTTTCATCGATTCCTTTAAAATAAGAATTATTCACTTGTTTCTTGCAAAGATACATTTTTTCGAGGATATAAACCAATATATAACACACTTTTTCGATGATAATCCGAGGGGAATATTACATTTTTCATAGGATAGCAAAGAATTTTTGATCGATATATCAGGTTAGCGGGTTAAAGTTTTTCCACCTTAGAATCAAGCAATGTTCCGCATTTCTATTTCTTACCTGCAAAGCTAGCCTTTTGCCCCTGATCGTGCAAGGCGGTCCTTCGGACTGGTTGGCTGAAAAAATCATCCTCGCTTCGCTGCGG
>ERZ779711.353-NODE-353-length-8773-cov-1.32645_pt1 | contig 8773 bp, 7 predicted proteins | sample MGYA00511903_ERZ779711 | MGnify/ENA primary metagenome ERZ779711 (study PRJEB29588, sample SAMEA2142848) | human gut metagenome | biome: human gut; feature: human-associated habitat; material: faeces | place: Denmark | collected 2008/2010 ... | reverse complement strand
GGTCTCTTCCTTCTTATGGACCGTTCCGTCAATACATTCCAGTGCATCCGAAAGCCGCGCAAACCCTTCGTCCGTATCCATAATGGAAGTCATGGCAACTACATAGTTTCCGCTTGCCATCTCCATCTGCAGACCATATTCCTGCAGCAATATCTCCTGAAGGGCCTGTCCGCTCATGCTGTTTCCGGTCAGAATCAGAAGTTTTCCCGGATCAAATGAGAACGCCTCCTGTTTTGAAAAATCGGAGGGCTGCAATACCTGCAGTGTTTTCAGATTTTTGGTCTTATCCCGAAACTCTGCAAGCCTTCTGCTGTATGCAGCAAACAGCATTTCCCGGTCTTTTTCTATGATCTGCAGACTTTTTTCAATCCCCGCCATCAGAAGGTATGACGGAGAACTTGTCTCATAAATCCCCAGAAATTGTGCGACCTTTTTCTCCGCGATCCGGTCGGAACACAGATGCAGCAATGCGGTCTGTGTAAATGCGGGAAGTGTTTTGTGTACACTCATAATCACGACATCCGCACCAAGCCTTGTGGCATTTTCCGGAAACTCCAAAGAAAACCCGAAATGCGCTCCATGCGCTTCATCCACGATCAGCGGAATCCCATATGCATGCACGGTATCCGCAATGTTTTTGATATCCGATACGACCCCGTCGTATGTCGGGGAAGTAATGACAACGGCCCGGATATCCGGTGTCTGTTCCAGCTGCTTTCGCACCATCTGTGGTGTTACCTGCCCCTGGATGCCGTAGGCGGTATCTTCCGGATACAGATAAACAGGAACCAGCTGCCGCAGATACATCGCGTGATATACTGCTTTGTGACAGTTTCTCGCCATAAGGATTTTTTCGCCCCGTGGGACTGCTGCACTGATCGCCGCAAGAAGTCCGCAGGTACTTCCGTTTACCAGATAATACGTTTTTTTTGCACCATACAGATCTGCCGCTTTCTGCTGCGCCTCCTGCAGGATTCCAGTTGCATGGTGAAGATTATCAAATCCTTCAATTTCCGTAATATCAATGGCATAGGGATTGGCAAAAGGCAGGAATGCCCGTTTATGGCCGGGCATATGAAACGGATAGATGTCCGATTGTTCCAGTTCATTCAGTTTTTGTTCCAGCATATTTCCTCCCTATCCCAAGAACCTGCCAAGTTCCGGCATCCAGTCATCAAAAAAGATCTCATTGCGGCAAAGACTCTCCCAGATCGGGGACAAACACCAGAATCAGATCGATTGCGTCTTCCCAGGGAACCTCTGCCAGCCCATGGTTACGCAGATACTTTTCCCAGCGCTTGCGCATATATGTGTAAGCCCGGTATTCGTCCAGCTGCTTTAATCTCTGCTCTTTTCGCATCTTCGGAGATGCAGCGGTAAGCACCGTCAGTTCCTCCAGCACATAACGCCCGCTGAGCGGCTGTGTCCGGAGCAGCCGGTATGCATCATAATAACTTCCCATGCTGCCGATCAGTTCCAGCTTGTCCATGATCGCAAACAGATCATAGCTCAGTTCACTCTCCGGCGAATACACCAGATAGGAAATTTTTCTGCCTCCGCCCACTGCAATCAGTTCTTCTTCTCTTGTTCCCGGAATCTGGCTGACCGCACCAAAACTGTAGATCTCAATATTTAGCGGAACTTTCATATCAAAATACCCGGCGGTCATGCTAAGCCGGATTCCGCCGCTCAATGCCGTCACCGTACCTTCCCAATGGATTTTCTGTGCATTTTCTTTTGCAAACAGTGTTGTTTTGATATGTTCGCCCATTGCGATGGATAATCGCTGACCGGGCTGCAGTTTGTCCGGCGTGAGTTCTTCCTCACTTCCCTTATAAAAAAAGCGGATGCGCTTCTTGGCGCGCTGCCGGTATGCTTCTTCTCCCAGAAGCGGCAGGCTCATCAGCCATAAAAATTCACGGTATGCAGACGTACTGACACGCAGCATCAGATCTTCCACCGCATATCCCCACAGGAGATCCGCAAATGGAATGGAGAGCATTTCGCTTCTCTTTTTCAGTTCTGTTGCCTCACATACACCGACTTTCATTACAGCCACACTCCGATCAGACTCTGTACCTTTCCTGTTACTTTTCGCGCTCTGGCATATTCCATCAGCATGGAAATGTCTTTATCATTGTCCCGGATATAGGACTGGATCGCCTCCCGGAAAATCGCCCGGTCAAGCTTTGCCTCATATTTCAGGCAGTCACAGATCATCCGTTCCTTATCATAAATCTGAAACGTCAGTCCATTCTGCTCAATCGTTGTGGAACCAAGTTCCAAAGCTTCCGGCTCTGTATAGTATGGGATTACTTTCGGATAATCCATCTTAAACCGCGACTTGGATGTATTTTTATCCACCGCTAAGTGCCATCCGTAAGGCTTTTCCCGGATATATCCATACGCATAGAGCGCACTTTCCATGCACAGACGCGCAAAAAGCCGTGCGATCAGTTCTTCCTCGGAAAAGCGGTCGATCCGGTCGGTATAATAACCGTTTTTTATCCGCACCAGTGTCCCGGCTTCCACAAATTCCAGAATCTTGCGGTAATCCACATCAAGTGCCGCAAATTCTTCCTTTTTTACGATGCCGCCTTTTTCATTAATGAAAGCGCGCAGTTTTTCCAATGTTTCTTCTGATGATTTACTCTTTTTTGTATTTGTCGACATTTTCCGCTCCATAAAAATTAACGTGGTATTTCACTTCGTATTCTACCTTTTCCTGTGGAATTCGTCAAGAAAATAGTATATAGTAAAGATAATCTGAAACTGTAACAAAGGAGATCCCATTTTGAATCAGAAAAACCAGCTGCGCAAAAATCCTTCCCGCGAGACATGCGAAAGCATCATTCGCCGGATTCTCATGACCGAACTTACCCAAAACGGAAAAAACCGGCACTTTCGAAAAGCTACCGATTTTATGAGTTATTTTGAATCTCTGTATCCGGCATCGGATGCCCTGACCAAACAGGTGCAGCGCGCCGTCCAGTCTTTGCATATGCCGAAGGATGCCAATGGATTTTTTATTGTGGACAAGACAGCTGCACAAGTGGAACAGGAACAATGCCTTGGGAAATTATTTGCAGATGCAAATGTCTCCCTCCATCCAATGGAACAGGTAGAGACCGTTTTCCTGTCCGTACCCTCCCATATGCAGGAACTTCTGCTGCATACATTCGAACAGAGTGATCTCTTTGCCGGGCAGATTCTTACCATCGTTCGCACCTGTAATGGTCTGTTAATTTACACCGAAGACAAAAAACAGCTGCTTTTATTATTAAATCGTCTGATAAATCAGTAGTAATTTTGCAATGTCGTTTATGCGTCAATTTTATAGTTTAATGCCTTTAATTTGTCTTTATTCCGGTTTAGTGTCTTTATTTTTGTCCTTTTGTACATTTCTATCCTTTATAGGTTAATGTAAAGCATGCCGAATTATCCACTGTTCCTCCGCGGATAACCGGAACAAATCCATGATTCTGCAATCCAGCCGTTTCCGGCAAGCCTCTGCTGCCTCTTTTTCCATTCCATGAATCAGCGGCTCGGTCATCGCTATAATTTCATTCTGTATCGCTTTCCCAACACGCGGAATCGGAATATGCTCCATATGCGCCCGCAATACTTTTATGGAATGGAATTCCTTCTGATAAACAAACTGAGAAACACTGGAATTTAAAATTGCCAGAATATATTTGATCTGCATTCCCTCGATCTTTGGGATCACAATGTTGCAGCTATTCAAAGAAAGCATCTGCCGGTCATCATAAGCTACCACCAGCTGATTGCTGATAAAACGGTACAACAGTTTTTCCGGTGCCCGGTATATCTCCAGAGGTGCAACCTGCTGAAACTGTTCCGGTTCAAACCGCAGATACTGTTTTGCCGGATTTATGTGGTATTTGCAAATATCTGTACCTTTCAGTACCATCTCCGAATGTTCCGTTTTCTCTGCGGAGAGAAACTTTTTGTTGTTTCCGGTAACAATGCCAAGTGCAAAATCTGCATGATCGGCCAGATAACAGACGGGAATGGAATTTTTTATTTTCTCCAGCACACGATACTCTTCATCTGTCATCCGAAAACTGAAATTTTCCGGCACTACCGTCCGCTCCATTGCTATGATAAATGTACGTGTCCGGTCTTCTATCCGCATCCCCACCGTTGACAAAGGCTTTCCGGTCGCAATAAGCTGCAGCAGAATGCAGGGACACTGTACCCCGTCAAACATATCTCCCAGAAACGTAAGGGATTTTACAGAACTTCCCTGAAGCAGAATTGTGCGGATGCGCATATGTGCCTTTACATTTAAGACCGCTTCCGGCAGCACAAACGCCAGCGTTCCATCCGGAACAAGAATCTCCAGAGCCCGTTCGATAAAAACATCATAGGACTCGGTATTTCTTCCGGAAGCCGTGGCATATCTGGTCTTTAACACTGCTTTGTCTTCATTGGAAAAAGCATAGCCCCACGGCGGATTTCCAATGATGGTATCAAATCCTGTTCTGTCATATTCTGTGAGGAAATTCTTCTCGGTAATATGTTCGCAGATCTCCTCAACATCCGCGTCCGGATATTTCAGAGCCATATTGAGTCGTGCGATACGAATACTCACCGCATCGGTATCCGTGCCATAAATATCTGCCAGATCCACACTTTCCGGAAGCTGAAGTAAAAAATTTCCGGTACCGCAACACGGATCTAACACTTTTCCTATATGTTCGATATCCAGATGAGAAATCAGCTTTTTTACAACTTTTGTGGGTGTATAATACGAACCGCGCGCTTTCCGGCTTCCCATATTTTTACAGGAAAGATATATAAGTCCCAGAATGTCTTCATCCGGCTCACAGACATATACGTGCGAAAAAAATGCCGGATATTTCCGACAGAAATCCATTGCCCTTTGTCTGTCACCAATCAATGCATCCAATAAGATGTCATATTTCCCTATAGAAATTTTCCCCTGCAGATATTGGAAAAACAATGGTTTCTGCCCGAATAACTGCAACGCACAGTCTGCCACAAAATAGGATATCACATGGTCAGCAGAATTTGTTCCCGTGTTATCTCGGAGAGCAGTTTCTGCAAAACGGTAAGGTTCTTGCAGTTTTGGGAAACATAAGAACGATATAACGCATTTCCGGAAACATATTTTTTATTTCTGCGGCTTTTTAATGCCACATTTTTTCCTGACCGGATTTCATTTTCTATGATTGCAATATGCTTTTTATCAAAATAGGGCACCCCGTTTTTTATATATTGTGGAGTTATCTTTCCAAGTTTTACCCAGCAATCGATATGGATAACTGCTCACATAACTCCTTTAACGATTTGTCATGCAATTTCAAATTCTCCTGGTTACCTGCTTTTTAAAAATGCCCGGCAAGTAGGAACCTGCCGGGCATTTTCTTATGTACTCTGTAATTTCTATCTCGGGTCCGGACGATGCTTCATATCACGGATCGGAATATTAGCGACAAGTGCCGGTACCGTTCCGTTATTGGAATCGGACTCTGTCTCGGTGATTTTTACATCAAGCGCCTCCGCATCAATATCCATGTAACGTGAGATCACTTCAATAATGTCATTCTTCATCATCTCCATCATCTCGGAAGAACAGTTGGCACGGTCAGAAACCAGCACCAGCTTCAGGCGGTCCTTTGCGACGTTGCCGGAAGTCTTCTTCTTAAATAAATCCATTATTCCCACAATAAGTACCCCCTCTAATTCTTCTTAAAAATATCCTTCAGCTTCTCAAGCATTCCCTGCTTCTCATTCAGATTCAGGAATGGAACTTCTTCTCCCATAATACGGTGGCAGATATTGGAATATGCTTTCCCTGCCAGACAGTTGGTTCCAACCAGTGGCTCACCACGGTTTGTGGAAATAACAATCTGCTCATCATCCGGTACGGCCCCGATCAGATTTACTGCCAGAATATCGGTTACATCATCTACCGTCATCATCTCACCGCGTTTTACCATATCCACACGCAGACGGTTTACAATCAGATCGATCCGTTTCATCTCGTTTGCCTCAAGGAGTCCTACGATACGATCCGCATCACGGATCGCAGATACTTCCGGTGTCGTAACAACCAGTGCGCGGTCCGCACCTGCTACCGCATTCTTAAATCCCTGCTCGATACCGGCCGGGCAGTCCAGTAAAATATAATCAAACTCTTCGCGAAGCTCATTGATCAGCGCAACCATCTGCTCCGGTGTGACAGCATCCTTATCTCTGGTCTGTGCGGAAGGAAGCAGGCATAATTCCGGATATCTCTTATCCTTGATCAAAGCCTGACGGATACGGCACTTTCCTTCTATAACGTCTACCAGATTATATACAATACGATTTTCCAGACCCATAACCACATCCAGGTTACGCAGTCCGATATCGGTATCAATCAATACAACTTTCTTGTTTAACTGTGCAAGACCTGTACCAATGTTTGCTGTGGTTGTGGTCTTACCTACACCACCCTTTCCTGATGTGATAACGATTACTTCGCTCATGAAACTTATTCCTCCTACGTCCCTAAATGTTATTTAATATATTTTTGGTGATTGGCTCAATATAGATATTTCCATCTCTTGCAATGGCGATCTGTGCTTCCACTTCCGGTGTCTTTGACCGACGGAGTGTACGACGTTTCGGTTCCGGCTTGTCCGGACTCTTTGCGATCAGATCCCCAATCTGAATCTGAATCGGCTGCATATCCAGCGCAAAAATAAAGCAGTTACGATCACCCATACATCCTGCCTGTGCGTTACCTTTTAATGCTCCAAGAATCACAATGTTTCCCTGGGAAATAATTTTGGCTCCCGGATTGACATCGCCAATGATCGTGACACTCGATTCACTCGAAATCACCTGTCCCGACCTTAAAGTGCCACGATAAAACTGCTCCGGCCCGTTTCCTGCTGCGGCATTCTCATACTGCTGCTGTACGGCATCGTAAAACGCCTCGACCTGTTCTTTCATGACAGCTTCCTGTCTTGTTCCATTTTCAACGATACACAGGATTTCAATCGATGTGTTGCTTTCAATTGCTGAGATGATCTGCTGTTCTTCCTCTTCCGAAAGTTTTCTTCCTTCAAAGGACAATGCCAGTTTTGCATTTTTAAAAAATGTACTGGATGCTTTGAACTTTTCGACAACATCCTTCAATAACTCATCAAACCCAATCTCCGGGTCTAAGACAAGATTAATTCCGTATTTATTACTTTTTATCGTAACAGATTGTGACATGGTAACCTCCAATTTCATTATTAAAATGAAATCCATCAATTGTAATTATACCTGTTTGCGGCAAATACGCAAGCATTTTCGCTTTATTTGAACGATTTAAAAAAACCTGTCCTTCCTGCGATTGTATTTCTTTCGTTTCTTCTCACGAAAACGCATTTTATCATTTTTTTTCGTTTTTCTCTGATGACGGATCACATAAAAATTATCATATGCCCGTTTTGCCAGAAACAACAGAACCACTGCTGCGACAATAACCACTCCCGCAACAATGAGCCATGCAGGATCGATCCGTATGACACGTTCATTTTTCTTCTGCCCGCTATCGGTATTGACGTAATAATTATCTTTTACCTTTGCTCCGGTTTTTACTATATCCACACTGCCGACCTCATGACCGGCATATGTGTATGCAAGCCTTGCAACTTTCTTTTTTCCTTTTGCAGATTCTGTCTTTTTATAGGATGCATCGGAAAACTGTGCTCCTTTTGGCATAATGATATAAGCATCCTCATCCAGCTTTACATAAGGTTCACTGTTGTTCAAAACTCCGTAATTTTTTCCGTTGTCCTTTGCCAGACCCGCATCGTTTTCCGAAATATTCAGCGCCTGGAAATTTTCAAAGCAGTAATCAAATAATTTTCTGGTATCCGTATAATGATCCGGTGTTGCCGCATCCATCACCACACACACCAGAGTAATTCCGTCTTTCTCCGCAAAAGACACCAGGGTATTATTCGCCACTGTCGTGTAGCCGGTTTTTCCGCCAGTACAGTATTTGTACAAATGAGAGCTGTCCCCGCGAAACGGGTAGATCATTTTATGGTGATTGTGACACGGATATTCTGCCTTGCATTTATTTGTCTTCGGAAGTGTATAGCTTGGACTGCCTGCGATCATCCGGAACGTCTCGTTTTTGTATGCCTCTGCGGAAATCAGTGCCATATCATACGCGCTGACCCAGTGATCTTCATCCGGCAGACCATTACAGTTATTGAAATGCGTATCCGTACATCCCAGTTCCTTTGCGCGCTTATTCATCCGATCGATAAACGTCCGGTAATCACCACCCAGTTTCTGCCCCACATGCTCCGCAACCGCATAAGCACATTCATTGGCAGACTCCAGCATAACCGCATACAGACACTGCTCCATCGTCAGTTTTTCTCCAAGATTTCGGGCAATATGGGAAGTATCTCCCTCATTTTTAAATACCGCATCCGCAGAAAACGTAACGACCTCATCCATATCACAGTTTTCGATTGCCAGAAGAACCGTCATGATCTTTGTGATACTCGCCGGATAATGTTTCTCGTGACTCTTCTTTTCATATAAAACGGTGCCGGTATTGACTTCCATCACAATGGCACTTTTGGACTGCGTTTTTACCCCGTCCGGCCAGTACTCATCTGCACGCACAGACAACGGTAACATGAGTAAAACCGTGCATACGGCAAGAAAAAATGCTGTTACACGGGTGTATTTTTTTATTTTCATAAGGCTCCCCAATTCTTGATTTTCT
>ERZ779711.352-NODE-352-length-8802-cov-1.35841_pt1 | contig 8802 bp, 10 predicted proteins | sample MGYA00511903_ERZ779711 | MGnify/ENA primary metagenome ERZ779711 (study PRJEB29588, sample SAMEA2142848) | human gut metagenome | biome: human gut; feature: human-associated habitat; material: faeces | place: Denmark | collected 2008/2010 ... | reverse complement strand
AAGAAAGATTCTGAGCATAAACATCAATAGTTTTGAATATATCATCTGCATTACGATCATGATAATAACAATCTATAATAGCACGATTATTTTCAATGATAGAATACCATTGAAATCTTGCAACAGTTCTATCATCCCCATGACTATTTGGATTATCATCACCTTTCCATTCACCAGCAGCAGAATAATCTTTACATATTTTGTTATATTCAAATCCGGGATCTAGTAAGTCACCATTTTCATAAGTAATAGTAACACGTTGATAACTTTTATTATTCCATTCATTTGGATAATATTTACTATCAAACATAGCGTTATCATCGAGACCATCATTTTTACTAAATTTATAACTAGAATCAGCAGCTATATTTGAAACGGCTGAATTATTATTAGCAATAAATTCAGGTTTAATAGTAGGTCCATTAAGTCTACCATTAACAATAAGCGAATCAGAAAGAAGAACTGATTGAATCAAATCACCACCTTCATCCCATAAATCAGAACTATTCCCTTTCTCATTTTTAGTATCATTCTTTTGACGATTAAAACAATGCCTCCAAGTCATACGTTCATAAGCACTACGAACACTATAAGCTTTAACTTGTGGCATAGTCTTCTTTTCAATCAGATATTCAAGAGGATATAATCTATATCTATCACGAGAAGCAAAAGCTCCTTTATAGTTATTACCAACTACATTAGAATAAGCTAAATCTCGAACAACAAGTGATTGACAACACCAATTGCTATTGGAACTATTAGGTTGAGCCATGTAAACAACCCAAGATTTAATTTGTTTACGAGCAATAACTCCAACTTCTTCAAGACCATCAGCGGTTTCAATTTTAGTAGTATCTTTAAAGAGTTTAGAAAAGAAATCTGTAGGATCAAATTTAAATCTAAACATACGATGTTTAACAGCACCATCACGACCCTCCATATTGAAGTTAGAAGTCTTGAAGTAATAGCTATTCTTTTGAGTATTATAAATAGGATAAACATTAATAAGTTTACCTTTATAATCAATAAGACCTAAATATAAGAAGTAATATTCATTATCTTTGATACAAGTATCATTAGAAAGATCTTTCTTTTCAAAGTCACCTTTATCACCAACAGATTTGAATAATTCTTTAATTTTAATATTACCAGTACCATTAAGACCATTAGCAGTACATAAATTTTTATCTTTGATATGTTTGTCAAGACCAGTAATATCATTCATACTAACATTAGCACGAATAAGCTGTGAATTAAAATTAGTATGAGCTTGATCTTTAATATATGAAATATTACCAATTACAATATCATTAAGAGTAACTGTATTTAAACTATTGATACCACTGATATAAACCGTTGTACTATTTTTACCTTTAATATCAATATTCTCATACTCATAAGCTTTCTCTTCATCTTCACCTTTATAGATAATACCAAGTTTACATTCATCAAACTGAGAATCTATATTAATAATATCAATTTGAAACTTACGAGATGTAAGCTGACCAGCTTTAATACTTTCATTGTATTTAGGTGCAGCAAAGTATGTAGGAGATAACAGAGAATAATCAGTATAATCTCCGGTTTTAAGTTTATATGCAACAGCAAATTGATATGAGCCTGCAAGTAAACCACCACCATCAATAGACTGAACTGTTAATGTAGGATATTCAACATCAGGTATAAGATTCAATAGTTTCTCTTTAGTTAAATCAGTACCTAAACTGTAAATAGTCGTAGTATTATCAGAATAATCTTTTGCAAGACCATAGTCATCACAAAAGGTATTAAGATTCATCAAACGAGTTTCATTAGCAGCAGTCGAATTACCTTCTGTAAAAGTAATAATCAGATGATTATTTTTGTTATAAGAATAAGCACCAGTAATAGGACGATCTTCACTAAAATTTAAAACAGTACTATTACCAACTAGAGGAGCTTTATAAATAACATCTGAATACTTTATATCACCTTCAATAGTTTCATCACTATGCCATATAATGTAGTCTCCGTCAGGTACACTAGGATTAGCACCGTTTCTATTAACGAAAAAAAGCACCACTCCAACGGGAATCGGAATGGTGCCAATACACTGACCATAATCAGAATAATCATGATGTTTCTCAAATCCATTTTCATTGATAAGAGTCTCACCATCCTCGTTATATAGAACATTAAGTGCATAAGACTTAGTATCACTATTGACTAATGACGGATTCGCGTTAGGGTAAAGACCTGCGTTTACTTTCATAACCGTTCACATAATGATTTTTCATATTTAAGAAGTTTAATAACGATCTACTACAATCATCACGTTTATCTTTAGTAAACCTATTACAAGCATTGCGAACTTTAATTTTAGCATTATCATAAGCAAGTGCAGGATTAGTATAAGGATTACTATCTCTAAGATTTAAAACAGGATGCCTGTAATTACGTTGAAGAATACGCATCATAACAAAGTTCTTTAGGGCATCAATAAGAACATCATTATTAGGTATAAGAGGAACATTGATTTTAAGAATCTCGTCAAGTGTCATTGGCAACCCGTGAAATAAGACCCCCAGCGTGCCTTTTCTGACATTCAGATGCAAATACGACCCGTTAATCGAATATGTATATAAACTGCCGGAAATCGTCCGTATGAAGTCAAAAACGACATTCTCTGTAAGGTTTACTCCTATCGGGAATGAAACGGCGAGCGGTATATAATTTCCATCATCATGCTCAAATGGAGCAGGATTAGTAGTAAAATCCGCACGTTTACCATTAATTGTAACAAGACGTATATTCTCACAACCCTCTGGAATCTCACAACGATACTCATCAAAGTCGATAATTTTACCAACATTAATAAGATGCTGTTGAATATTTAAATCAGCAAGGGCTTCACATATCCAAGTAGGAATACGAGTCATAAAGTCCATAGAATGAACATCATAATCTTCTATAATCCTATGAATAACAACACTAGAACTAATCAAGTTTTGGTCTAATGTATTCATCTACTTCATTGTTTTTAATACGTTCTCTTTTGCTTTTAGTAGGCGGATACCTATCCATAATAGTTTTATCATGTTCAATCATGTATTTGAGTTTAGCATCAAATGCAAGATTATCCGCTTTAATAACTTCTTCTATAGATTTATGCCTAAGCACCTTATCACTAGTCATAATGTTTACATGACAATGATTAGGTTTAAATTTATAGAATATTTGATTAGGTACAACATCAACACCCATATTATGACGTATCCATTTACAGAACCAATAATACGGATTATCAGATTTAACATGCCAATTCTTACCATAAGGATTAAGAAAACTCTTAACTTCGATACCAGCAGCAATCATCTCATCCCTAAGACGAAATGAAGCAGCCCAATCAACAGATTCTCTAGCAACAGCACGTTGAACTTGAAACTTACCAATGTAAGTACCTAAAGAAACACTATCACCACGAATAAGATTCTCAATTAGAGACTTATTAAGACCTCTTTGTATTTGATTAAATATTGGATAAGGAATACGACACATCCAATCATAATATCTAATAATAGCAAGAAGTTTAGGAATACGAATCGTAGATAAATAAACAAAACGATTGAACGTAATACGAAGAGATACTGCTTTAGCTTCGTCACTCCAATTAAGTTTACGTAAGAGCTTAACACCTTTAACTCGTTTACCTAAAATAAGATCATCAATAATCTCTTTAGTTATTCCATTCGATTCAAGAAGATTCAGATTAGCATAACAGATATTAGCTAGATTATTACGTCTAACATAAATGTTATGAAGATCAGTACTTAATTTCTCGATAGTATTATAACATTGTTCGAGATAGTCGTGGTAATAGTGCATGGATTCCATATAGTTTATTCTACTTTATTATGGATTAAACGTTGAGTACCATTAGGATCATTAGGAGCATAAGTTGCATCACTAATAATCTTAACTTCGTGTTCTGTAGGCTTAATACCGAATTCAGTTCTAAGAACCTCATAAGTTATACGTTCTATCATATCAGCAGGAAGAGGAAGTTCAATATCTTGACCATCATCTTCCATATACATAGTGATAACCTCAGCAGGATTTTCAGCTACATACACGATTGTTACAAACTTATAATTTTTAGCATCAATCTCAAAGTTTTTGAGAGTATTTTTGATAATAATTTTAAGTTTACCATTAACGATTTGATACACTCCCCAAACCCCAGTAGGAGAATAGACTGTGGTAAGGAGCGGAACTATGCTATTATTAGCGTACTTATATGTAATAAGACTCCCATCATCATGTTGAGTATAAACATGAAGAAAAGGTGCATCATTAGGCATACGTAAAGGTGTAGGAACTCGATGCTCAGTAGTAAGAACCATATCTTTAGCACCAATTCCCGCATATGTATTTTCTATATCGGTAAGCGGAACGCAGATAAGAGGAACATTAAAGCTAACTTTAAGCACCTCATCTACACCATTGCGCTCAATACTCTGACGAATAAAAGTAGCAAAGAGTGCCTTACAAGCATCTTTAGCTCTCTCTTGAATGCTATGATCACCGGGCTTACCTAATATATTAGAAATCTTACTTCCTAATTGATTAAGTGTTGCCATAATAATACATTAAACAATTCGCCAAGATTTATTAGTAGTAATACCAAGCTCCTTAGTTTCACCTCTAGGGATAAATTTAAGAAGATTAGTAGACAATTCAAGTTCAGGAGTATCAGAACCACCTATGATCATAATAGGACGATTCTTAACTGGAACAACCCCGTGCCACGGACCAGCATTAGTATACCGGTTAGTAACTCTAATAACGTTCTTTTGATTTTTGAAACCTCTACCACCCCTTGATGGCAGACTAGTTCTTGCGTAAATAACAGTCATGGTATTTTAGTTTTTAATGGTATCTTCTGTCGCATCTATAACCATAGTCATATTGCGAGAAATACGATTGTGATTTTTCCAGAATGTTTGCATCATTTCAGCGTCAGGTTCAAAGTCAAGCTCGAACTCAGCACTAAGAAAGCCAATAGGCATATCAGTTTTCAAGTCACGAATAAGAATGCTAATAGCAGTATTACATCCACGTGAACGAAGATCTCCAACATACATATTAGAATGATACTTTGTCAAAGCACTCATACGGAAAATATACTTACTATCTCTGTATAAGCGTAGAATAGTATAAGGCATAATAGAAGTAAGAACATTCTTATAACGATTCTTATAAGGATCTGTAATACTAATATCGTAATCTTCTGCGATAACAGTAAACTTATCCATATTAATACCATTACAGAACTTACCACCATTATGAAAGTATGCAATGTAAACACCTTTAGCATTAAGAAATTCTCTAATGTTTGAGGCTATTTTATCGAGTTGCATCCAACATTCTGCTTTAGATGTAAGAAGATTAGTAACAACCTTACGTCTCTTCTTAGCAATCCATTCTTTTACGAAGACAACACCAATAGATGAAACAATAACACCAATCAAGTTCAATATAGCAATAAAAATACCACCCATTACACAACGTGTTTTATAATTCATACTTGCGTGTTTGAATAAGTTGCTATAAACAAAAAAATCCGATTACCAGCGGAACCAGTAGTCGGATTAGGAATAATTAAAATTGCCTTGATATAAATAACACCTGCGACCAAAACTAATTAGATGAATCTCTGCCAAGGCACTTCATCGTCTTGAGCTTTAATATCAGCTAATCATCTTTGGAAAGCAATACCTTCGTAACCGTCGGGATCACTAATGTAAAGATAAGCATACATAGCACATTCATGATGTTCGGTAAACAAACGACCATAGAAATCTGCGTAAGCCATATTCATTACATACATAACATCATACTAGTTAGCATTATGGAGATCATTCATATTGTATTTGTGCCAAATAGATTTGACTTCATCAAGACTATAATGGTGAGTAGTACCATTACGATTCTCCATACGTTTAACAGCCCATTCACATAGGTCTTTAGTAAAATGTTTTCCGTAGAGTTCTTTATACTTTCGACAATCCCTCTTTCTTACATCTTCACTTTCGTGTGGCATATCACTATGCTCATGCGGATCTTTCATCATGACTTACATTATTTTTAAGAGAGTTATCAATTTCACGTTTAAGATTTTGAAAAGCAGTAGCTTCGAACTCAAAACCAAATAGATTCACAGAACCTTTAGCAGTAGCTTTAGAAATAGCTGCATCAAGATAGCTATTAACTACTTTAGGAATCTGCTCATCAGGTATGAACTTAGATAACTTAGCCAACTGAGACTTAATAATATAATCAAGTGTAGGCTCTATAATAAAATGATTTATAACATGAACATTAATACTCAATAGTTGAACATTATATTCAACGTTTCTTCTTAGCGATAGCTTCGTCAGTCTTTGCATTAATAGAGGGAACACTAATGTAATTCATAAAAGTTACATAACCAATATGATATACGTCAGCAATTTTGTTCTTCCAAATCCAACGATAACTTCTATCATCATTGATATAAGTTTTAGCAATCTCTTGAATATCTCTAATTAATAAGAGCTTATTCAAATTAGTATAAGTCACAGGTGTCATACCTAAAGGAATTTAAATCATTAATAAAACGTTTAGTTAATGATTTAAGCGAGCAATGATTTTCCTTGATATGACAAAAGGGAGAGTACTACGCAATTTAGCAGTAGCACTCCTTTAGTCCGCGATCATACGCTTTTAGAATCAGCAAAATGCCGTTTTATAGCTTTGAGTATAGGTTTGATAATTAAATCATACCCAAAGGTACATATCAGAAAAGATAGCAGCACCGTTTCCAATGAAGCATCTAATTTGTATAAGTAAAGCACCATAATTGCAATACCTACGATTAAGCTAACAAGAGACTTGAAGTATCTCGGTAGTTTCTTTTTAGTAATCTTAGTGATAATCTCATTAATGCCATAAGTAGTTAAAAGCACAATGGCAATAAACGCAAAACTTATAGAATTAAAAAGATTAAAAATAATTGTTTCTTCCATAGTTTAAATATCTGTATATACAACAAAAGGTCTAATAAGCACATTAGTACCTATTAGACCCATAATCAAATCAACAGACGACTTACGAAATAGTCCAAGCAGTATTCGTAGTAATCGTAATCTGTCTAGTTTCTCCCGCAGCAGCGAAAGTCAATGCAGTCGGAGATACAGTCAAAGTAGCATCACCGGCAGCTTGCGTTACAGTGTATTTCTGACCATTTACGGTAATATTACCGGTACGAGTGTTAACCGTCGGGTTAGCAGCAGCGGTAAACGTAATTTCGAAAGCGTAAACATCATCTGCTCCCGGATCACCTTCAATCTCAGCACCAGAATTATATTCTTTCTCATTTACGACCAATTTACCGACAGTCAACCAAGAAGAAGCGTTAGAATCAACAGCAAACGTAATAGCAGCCAAATTGGAGTTACCAGTGAACTTCTTAGCTTCACCCGTTTTAATGAAAGCTAACGATTGAGTAGTAACATCCCAAATCGTAGAACCTTCCTGCTGCAAAGTAACGTCTTCAGTCAAATCTTCAACAGCAACGGTAATCAAACCAGAACGTCCGTTACGACCTTTATAAACCGGAGCAGTAACATCTACTTGAGAGTTACCAGTTCCCTCAACAGCACTCAAAGTGATCCAACTCGGTTTAGCTTTCAAAGCATATCCGGCACGCATAACAGGTGCACCAACTCCATCAACTAAACCACCAATTTCAACAGCAGTTGCTCTTTCATTCAAAGCAGAATCTCCAATCATAATGATAAAAATTTAATTATTCGTAAAAAAGTTTGAAGTTCCGCACGCTCCACAAGCTATTCCCCTACTGGGGTCTGCAAAGCGTAGCGGAACATTTAAAAGTTTAAGAAACAGTCCAATTAACATTAGAAGTTACTTTGACAGTTTGTGTACCACCAGCAGCTTCAAACGTTAGACTAGTTTTATCAAGATTCAAATAAGGATCTTGTTCAAACGTTGCAGTGTAAGTAGCATTTCCAGTAACAGTAACAGTTCTGCTAGCATTCGTATTACCATCACTCCATTTAACAAAGTGATAACCGGCAGACGGTATAGCCTTTAATGTAGCAGTTGCACCATAATTGTAAGTACCACTTCCACTAACAGCACCACCTACACCCGCAGTTACAGTCAGTATATAACTGTTAATTTGCCATACAGCATAGTAAGTAACATTACCAGTAACTTTGGTAGTTGTGCTTACATTAACAGAACCACTAGCTGACGTAGACCATCCCTTAAAAGTATATCCAGTTCTTGTAGCAGTAGGAAGAGTTCCTAAAGCGTCATTGTAATGGAATGAACTACTAGACTTGCTAGGAGTACCACCATTACCATTCCAAGTAACTGTATAGTTCTTATAAGTTGCAGTCCATCTAGCGTACCAAGTCTTATTAGAAGTAACCTTAGTTGTCGTAGTTAATTGAGTACCACCGCTAGTAGCAGAAGTATCGAACCAACCTGCGAACGCATACGTATAAGTATTATCCGCAGCTCTTGAACAAGTAGGTAATGTTCCAATAGCTTCACCATAATTTTTACTTATAGATGAAGAAGAAGGAGTATTACCACCATTAGCGTTAAATGTAAAGGTGTACTTATTTGTAGCTCTGGTCACATAAGCATAATAAGTAGCAGCACCTGTTACACTTGGTGTCTCTAAAGTTAATGAAGAACCAACTTTAGTTCCACCACCGTTAGCAGCAGTATACCAGCCTTGGAAAGTATAAG
>ERZ779711.347-NODE-347-length-8888-cov-1.62187_pt1 | contig 8888 bp, 10 predicted proteins | sample MGYA00511903_ERZ779711 | MGnify/ENA primary metagenome ERZ779711 (study PRJEB29588, sample SAMEA2142848) | human gut metagenome | biome: human gut; feature: human-associated habitat; material: faeces | place: Denmark | collected 2008/2010 ... | reverse complement strand
CGAAAACTGGCTGGCAAAACATTGTAGTACTTATAAAGTGTCAGCTCGTACCCAAACGTTCAACAAGGGTATAAAAGGAGTAGAAGAAAATGAAACGCCTATTCAGAGAAAACTTCGTGAAGAAAGAGAAAAAAGAAACAACAAGTAATAAAAGGAGGGGAAATGCCTATTTTAGATTTTGACAAACTTACACCTGATAATCAGGCTGTAAAAGACTTGAAAGACCTTATTCAGTTAACAGTCTTTCAAAACGAAGACATGGAGCGTTTTATGACGTTTATGCCCAATGTGACTAACGGTAAAAAAGCAGGTTTTATCGGTGAAATGGAAGATATCGGAATAGCCGGCTCCGGATGCGACCCTGAATATAAAAAAGTGGCTATCGCTGCCGCCCAAAAGGAATGGGAAATCGGAGATTGGCAAATTCCTTTGGAAATGTGCTATACAGACTTGGAAAACACCATTGCCAAGTACTGCCTTAAAACGGGAACAAATATAGGAGACCTGACATCGACCGAATATATGGACGGTATTGTACTGCCGAAGCTGTCTGAAGCTATGATGAAAATGATGTGGCGTTTTACATGGTTTGGAGATAAATCAGCAGCGTCTGTCACTGGAGGTGGTCAAATCACTGACGGAGTAAACATCGAACTATTTAAAACATGTGACGGTTTTTTCAAACGTCTGTTTGCCATCTGTACCAACAATACCGAACAGCACACTGAAATTGCAGCCAACGCAGAAGAATCATATGCATTACAAAAATCAAAGATGAAAGAAACAGGCATTGCCACATCAATATTCGATGCGATGTTGCAAGATGCCGACAGCCGGATTTTCCAAAAAGACGGATGCGCAATTTTCGCCACCAAGTCAATGTGCGATGCTCTGACTCACGATATGAAAGAAAAGTACAAGGTAATCATGCCCTGGGAAGTTGTATTTGACGGTGTAGAGGTCAGCAAATACGATGGAACAACCATCGTTAAATGTTCCATTTGGGATAGATTTATTCAAGCCTATCAGAACAACAAAACCAAACTTAACTTACCGCATCGTGCTGTTTTATGTTCTCCTGAGAACTTGATGTATGGATGTGAGGGCACCGAACCGATGTCGGACTTGGATATCTGGTTTGATAAGAAAGCCCGCAAGAACTACATTTATTCAACAGGAAAATTAGGTTCCATGATTGGCGAAGATGAGTTGGTACAGGTAGCATACTAACGAAAAAGAGCAAATATGGCAATATGTGATATAACAATCAAAAAGGACATCGCACCATCGTGCGATGATCCTATCGTTCCCGGGCTGGAACAGGAAGGTGTGATAATGAATCGCGCAGATTGGAAGCTAAAGATAGTTACATTCAACGCAACCCGTAAGAATGTGATCGAAACTCTTGCACTGAAAACAGGTAAAAAAGGTTACAAGGTACAGGTATTCGGTGCAACCCCCTTTACTGGTACCAATACAACCTTGGCAACAGGAACCTATCGTAACACGTTTACTAACACAGTGAACATGGTTGTATTAGCAAATGACCCCGATGTATGCAATGACATTATTGACGGGCTTGCTAACGGTGATTTTGTCGTTGTATTGGAAAATAAAGCCAAAGGGTTAAATAAAACCGAAAATCCGGGAGATTCAGCTTTCCAGATTTACGGTTACTACCAAGGTTTGAAAGCCGCAGAGATCGGCAATGACAAGTATTCCGAAGAAACGGAAGGGGGATGGAATATCTCTTTGCAAGAAACCAAGGTTCCCAAATCAGCATTATTCTTGTACAAAACATCTTACGATGCGACAAAAACGCTTGTTGAAACACTGACAAAACCAACTGAATGATTATGGAGTTAGAAGAAGTGGTTGATAAATTAAAGGAGCTAGGAGAACTTCCCTCCTACTCCTCTTCTGATAAATCGGAGATAGAAAGATTGTACAAGGAAGTATTAGGAAAAGAATTCACCAAGACATCGTGTAACGACTGCTATCGCGATGCTGTAATCGAAATGACTGTTTACATCAAAAAGAATAACCGTATGAAAGAAAAATGTAATTATATATTAAAGAATGGTGTCCTGCTTCAACCGGAGTTCGGAAGCAATAAAATGTACACTAATGACAACCTCACTGATGAAGTTGCTGAAAAGTACCTTGCCAAAAATCCGAAAGGTGAAATTTATTTCGCCCATGTACCTACGGACTGGAAAGAACGTGTTAACAAATGTGGATACAATCAAAGCCTGCTTGATTCAATGGTAGAATCATTACAAGACGGAGTTTCTGAAGAATCCGTGGCTGACACGTTGAAAGATTTCCAAATCAACGGCAAGAAAATCAGTAAAAAAGTTCTGAATCTGCATCTAAGCAAGGCCATTGAAATTGTGAACGCAATGAATGGAGAAGGCGAAGATAAAGTTGAATAAAAGAAATAAAGGACGAACGTAAACCTCGCGAATATGAGAGTAAGAGATCTAAAAAAGAAAAGCAGTAACCGCATTGATACAAGCTATTTACAAAATCTAGGAATTCAAGCCTACGGACAGGACAACCTATATCCGCAGACATTAAAGAATATCATTGCTGCAAGCTCTACTGCATCTGAATGCTCAGACCGTTTCGCTGACTTCATTGAAGGAAACGGATTCCGTGAGGTTGCTTTTTCCAAATATGTAGTCAATCGAAAAGGTGACACATTGGATGATGTACACATGTTACTATGTAAAGACATGTCCGAACTCAATGGAATAGCAATCCATGTTAACTACAATGTTTTCTGTGAGATAGTGGAGATGCAGCACGTACCGTTTGAAAATTGCCGTCTGACGGAAGAAGATGAAAACGGTTATGTGGCAAAAATAGCAGTACATCCAGACTGGAGCGGAAAGAAGACACGTAAAGGGAAAGCTCTGCAGGTCAAGAAAGAAAACATCGACTACATAGACGTTTTTAACCCCAAAAAAGATGTGATACTAGCTCAAATAGAAGCTGCCGGAGGCATTGAATACTACAAAGGTCAAATCCTATGGGTGTCAATGGCCGGAAAAAATACTTATCCTGTCGGGAAAGGTGACCGGGTGGCTACAGAAATGAGTACCGATGAAGGGCTGTCCAATGTCAAGTACAGAAATGTACGAAATAATTTCTTCCCTGGCGCTATGGTATTCACCAAAAAGGGATCGAACATAACCTTTGACGAAGAAGGCAACGAAGTGAAAGATACAGACGATGACGACAGTTTCTCAAATACACTCATCCAGTTGCAAGGTGATACGAATGCAGGAAAGATTATGGAAGTTACTTTAGAAAGCGATGAGGAAAAACCTGAAATAATAAATCTGAACTCACAAAATTACGACAAAGAATTTACCGTTACTGACGCAAGTGTGGTTGAACGTATTTATTCAGCTTATGGCCAAGAGCCATGGTATTGCATCCGTATTGGTAAAGTCGGATTCTCAGGCGATATTTTGGAAGATGCCTTCGAATACTATAACTCTATCGTCAGCAAACACGTCTTATAGAACGCACGCTAAGTCGTGTGTTCAGCTATTGGCACGAAGTAGCCAATCCTTCAGGAGATTTCAGTGTCGAACCATTAAAGTATATAAGAAATGCAGCAATATCTAATAACAACAGATGAAGTGTCAGCTTTATCTCGCGGAATGTCTGTACATCTCGATCCTGACAAGATAGAAACCTATATCCGTGAGTCGGAGAATATCTACATCAAATCAGCGTTAGGAGACGAACTGTTCCTTGATGTAAAAACGAATCCGGATAAATACGCATTATTACTTGACGGTGGTACTTACGAAACCAAATGCAAGGAAAAGAAACTTTTCACCGGGCTCCGTATAGCATTGGCATACTATACCTATGCCTGTATTGTCAAAAATGGAGATGGGAATGTATCCCGTTTCGGCTTCGTGAACAAGGAAGGTGAATATAGCAGTCATACAGTATTCAAGGAAAAGATGATGGTGTATAGCGATGCATGTAGTATAGCTGACCGCTACCTGAAAGAATGCGTGCTTTACCTAAAAGAATGCTGTATGCCACTTTATAACGGTGAAGGGAAATTAAAATCTAATAGAACTGTTTTTCGTGTAATAGGAGAATGAGCGATTCTGTTGACATATTAAAGAAACTGGCTCTTCAAGTAAGAAACGCATCTGTAGAAGGAGAGAATACAGCTGAAAGAATTGGGCGCATATTTATCGGGATTCTAGAAAACATGGATAATTCTGATATAGAAAAGCTCACCAAATACTTTTTACGCAAAGATAAAGAAGACACTGCCAATGAGCTGATCACTTTTTTGAAAGGTCTTTTGATTGGTAAGAACGGTAGTGGAATCACTGTACTTGAGAACGGTATGTCACAGGCTGTTGTTGATTATCTGTATGTCAAGGTCAAAGCCGTTTTTGACGAGCTTGAAGTAAAGAAGAAGACGTATGCAGGTGATTTCCCATGCAGGCATGAAATGCAACCGTGTGGATGAGTTGGATGATGTCTACCGTTGTTATTTCAAGGAAGAGGAAGACGGAATTGAGATAGAGAACCAGTTTACTCCGGGATCTCTCGCCATCGCACAGGAGTGCAATATCAAGACAGGCATTTCGCATCATGTCGGCAACCGCTATTACTGGCGGTTGGTTACAGCAGTAGGTGAGAATTATATAGACCTGTCCAAGACCGTGTGTGATCCTAATGTCGAGAACGATGTTCCGGTGGCAGGTGATGATATCGTGGGATTGGGCCATAAGACTGATATCACCAGACAGGCGGCGATAATTCTCTCTTCGGTGAACGAAGTTTCTCCGTCCATCATCATGTATCAGGGTATTAATGATTTTACCTTGACCGGGAAAGACGTTATTTCTTTTGATTTTGACAAATCTACCGGCAAGGCCCGGATGAAGGTGTACGGAGATACGTATATTGGCGACAAGGACCGTACCACTTACATGGAATACACTCAGGATAAAGGTGTTGATATCAAGGGTATGTTCCACATCGAAAAAGGTTCCACCGGATGGCGTAACATGGAAGGGCTTCCGGATGAGATACAGGTGGCTGCCGATTTGGCCCAAAAGGCTCAGGATGCGATAGACAATGCGGCTGTCGGCTCGGTCAATCTGTTGCGTAACTCCGGGTTTACCGGAGATTATGAGAGTGAAACATTGTCCTCTGATACTCAATTGTCTGCTGATACCGATTTGTATAGTAAACAATTAAAGTATTGGACGGGTGTGGCTAACCGTATCCGCGGACAGTGCTGCCGGCTCCGGATATTCTGCCGCAATCGGTAGTTTGTCCCAGTCCGTATCATTGATTAAAAATGAGAACTATGTTATATCCTTTAAAGCTAAAGGTGTGTCTGTGGCTGTTTCGTGTGGTGATTTCAGCACAACTCAGCCTCTTACGTCCGGTTATCAAAGATACACTTTCAAGTTCGCATTTAACGGTACAGGTATTTTTATGCTTAGCGGTACCGCAACCGTTTGTGACCTTCAACTAGAAAGAGGGACCATTGCCACAGACTGGAAACCGTCCATTTTGGATAACGACAAGGCAACAGCCGGTTTTCAGTCAATCAATTATATCGCCAGTGCGATCAAGGATGGATCTGTGGATATTCTTGGCGGTCTGATATTGGCCAATATGATCCAACTGGGTAATTACAAGAATGGCAAGTTACAGAAGGTCACCGCCGGAGTTAGCGGCATATACAATGACGATGATGATGTGGCGTTTTGGGCAGGAGGAAAACTGGAACAGGCTATATTGACCGTAATGAGGTTTCGTAATGACCCCGATTACCAACCCACCGATGAGGAATGGGCAAATATGGCGAACTTCGTTGCCACTCATGGTGGCGATACGTTCCTTCGTGGCTATATTTATGCCTTGGGTGGTAAGTTCCGCGGTGTGGTTGAAGCCTTGGGCGGATTTTTCCGCGGAAAAGTAGAAACATCTGTTGACGGGAAACGCATTGTCATTGATCCGGATAAAAATACTCTTGAAATGTACACGACTGAAGGACATGCCACCTTGATATTAAGGTTCGACACATCATCGGACGGATGGGAATATGGTGATTTGATTTTGCGGAAATATGCAGGGGACCAATTGATACTAGAAACGACTGTATATCCGGAACGTATCAGAATACAGAATTATGTAGAAAATACGGATATCATTCTTAATCCCAATAACGTATCCTTTTATGGTTCTAAAGGCGAAACGCTGTTAGTCGGAATGAAACCGGTATATAATGGAGTGGGTGTGTATAAGCATGTGGCCAATATTGATTGCAGTAATTGGCCGGGAAAAGATGATGTTTCGTCAGGTCAGGTATATGTGGAATATGAGACAGTAGAAGGAGTCGTGACAAACGGGACTTTAAAAGTAAAGAAGTGATATGGAACTGAATAGTATTAACAAGACAGGTACTTGGAGTGAGGCGGCAGACCGTCTTAACAACAACTTTAGCAAGACTTCTACCGAACTAGAAAAGGTCAAGCAGAACGGTATCCGCAACAAGGGATTATTTTCTACTCTTAAATTGCTGGAAGAGGCTGTTCCATCTCCTGTTGTAGGTGACTGGGCTGTTGTGGGGGATACCATACCGGGCCCTATATATGAATGCAAGATAAAGGGGGCATGGAGTCCTACAGGCACGACAGGAGGTGGCGGAAGTGTTGACTTGAACGGATACCTGACAGCCGAGGAGATAGACGATGTAACATCAATATTATAAGAGTTATGATAAGAATTAATTATCAGTCCGATTTTAAAATCATAGAGAAGAGCCTGAATGGAGATATAAATACTCCCTTCCGGTTTACTTACCGCACAGTCCTGTCGGGGTGTGTTGTTGCGGAGTTTGACGGGCACGGGTACAAGAACTGCCGCAGGCTTGATGATGGTGGTCTGCTGGTCATTTTTGACAGGCATGGACTACGTCCCGGTGCTCTGTCGGTCAAACGCGAATACTATCTTTCCGATGCTGATTTTGCCGATGGCATCTGCAATCTTGTATCGGTGGAGAATACAGGTGTTATCCTCGTTGCCGGAAAGACGGATGAGAGCACGGCGGAGATCATTTCCTATCCGGATTATGCCGCATACAATGCGGTGCAGAGCGTCCCTCTGTCAGAGAGGGAGTATGATGATGTGCTGAGTGATTTTGTACCTCCTCTGCCACCGGAAGAGAAATAATGATTTAATAGTTAAATAAATAGTTACATAAAATAATGATAGCTTAAGTTCCCCCGGAACTTAGGCGGATGAAAGGAGATATTATGGCAAAAATGCATAAACTGACCAAGGGCGGCCAAACCATATTCCCGGCTACCATCTATGACGCAGTGGTCAATCCCAAAACACGCAAGAGTCTGGCTATGGAACTAGCTGAATTAGCTCCAAATGACTCCCTTTCTAATTATGTGATGAAACTTGTTGATAATTCCACAACGTTGTACGACAAGATTGTGATAAGAGATAACGTCAAGATTATTGCCGGAACAAAAGAATATGTAAATGACAGTGATTATCTTTGTATTGAGGTCAGCAGGGAGGACAGTCCGGCGTTTATTCTATTCAAGGATATTTTGAAGAATACGGGTAACACCCCTACGGCGTTGGCATATATAGATGATGATACAGGAGGCTTCAGTTATAATACAGAAATTGGAACGTACTCATTCACTCTGAATACCAAACTCGTTTACACCAAGGTTTCAATGTGTTTTGCCAAGAATGGTGGTAAAATATTTCTTGAGAACCTTGTCAATTACTGGAACAAGGAGTACGATCTTCCGGTCAATGTTCTGAGTGATTATAGAGTGAGAGGAAATTCCATGCTTGATATGGAAAACGCACTACTGAATGTGCGGTTTATAAAAGGCGCTACCGGCTATATGCAGAATTCTGATGGATGGGCCATTTATCCGATATTTAAAGTAAAGAATACCGATAAAATTTGGGCAAACCAATATTATAGCGTGACATTTTTTATTCTGGATTATAAGGGTGCTATAATAACCACCGGTTCGTTCAAGACGCAGACGGGCATGGGACTTCCGGCATCCTATTTTCAGATTGCGGATTATGTGGATATAGCAGACATGGAAGAGGTCAACATGATTATAACCAGTAATGTGTCCTCTTTGGTTGTGACCAACGACTCCCCTTCCAATTCTGCGGAGTATTGGATTAAAAATCCCGACTTGCTGAAAGAAATCAATGCGGTAGAAGAAGCGCCAGTGGATGACCGTATTTATGGCAGAAAGAATGCACAGTGGGAGAAGATAGGTGAGAGCCTGTCGCTCGCTGAAACAAAAACATACAATCTGTTTAACGGCAATCTGACCAATGCGTATCTTGACGCGTCAACCGGTGCGGTTGTATCCAATCCCTCATACCGTATCACGGATTTTATAGACTGTCCATCAGAAGGAGTCATTTCCGTTCAGGGTGTTACATCAGGACATATATATTGTTATACAGATGATGGCACATATATTCCGAAACGGGAACTGAACACACAAGGTGGCAGTTCCCCTTATCTTATGTTCGCCGCCCGTAAAGGAACCTCCAAGATACGGTTTGAATACCACATTAATAACAAGACAGGCGATTTGATGGTAAAACTGGGCGGAGGTGGAAACAGGACACCGTATATCAGTCATGTGAAGCAGGCTGTGCCGACCGACTATCTGTATCTTTACCAGATAGTCCATAACTGGGATGTCAGAACATGGTGGACCGGCAAGATTACTGATACATTGGGGGACAGCATCTCTCAGAATCCCGGATACCAGTTTTTTATAGACCGGATGTTAGGTACGACGTCACCCTGGCACGGAACC
>ERZ779711.340-NODE-340-length-9012-cov-1.29407_pt1 | contig 9012 bp, 6 predicted proteins | sample MGYA00511903_ERZ779711 | MGnify/ENA primary metagenome ERZ779711 (study PRJEB29588, sample SAMEA2142848) | human gut metagenome | biome: human gut; feature: human-associated habitat; material: faeces | place: Denmark | collected 2008/2010 ... | reverse complement strand
GCTGGATCACCTCGCCGACCTGCTCGTCCGTGAGGCTCTCGTCCGCGAGCTTGGCCTGCCACTCCTTGATATAGCTTTCGATCACCTTCGACTTGTAGAGCGTCACGGCCTTCGGCACCCCTACGGCCAGCATCTCGGCATCGCTCTCGACATGGATGTCCTTGCGCCGCCACAGCTGGCTGGCCACGTAATTGTCGTCCGACGTAAGGATGTCGACCGAGGCGTTGCACACCTCCGGGTCGGGATGGTTCAGGAAAAAGTGCGCCGGGACTTCCACCCCCGTACCGAGAATCTTCCACTGCTCACGGTAAGTTGCCAAAATACTGTTGTATAGCGGATTGCAAAACGTAAGCCCGTCGCTGTCCAGTTCCAGGAAGATCACCTCCGCGACGTTGCACGCCACCATCGTGCGCCCCTCCTTGAACTCGAACGAACAATGGCCGTATTTGAGCAGGTATTTCACCAGTTCGCGTTCGAGCGCCTCGGTGCTGCTCCCTGCCTCGACCTGCTTCACGAATTCCACCTCGGGCTGCGGAGCCTCCGCCTTCCGCAACGCCGTCTGGCGGCGTACGAATTCGTCGGCCTCGCGGTCGCCGGTCGTCGCCATGCGCTTGCGCGCCACCTCCGAGATCAGGATGTTCTCGTCGATGTCCATGATCCGCGCGCACTCCTTGATGTAAACCGACCGCTGGATCGGATCGGGAATCTGCGCGATCGACTGCACCATATCGGCGATCAGCGCCGCCTTCCGGATCGGGTCGCCCTGGGCGGCCTCCAACAGCAATTTTGCTTTGAAGGCCAGGAAATCCTGTTCGTTGGCCCGGATATATTCCTGCACCTCGGCCGCAGTGTGCGCCCGGGCGAAGGAGTCGGGATCCTCGGGTTCGGGCAGCAACACCACGCGCACGTTCATCCCCTCCCGGAGGATCATGTCGATCCCGCGCAGCGAAGCGTGGATACCCGCCGAGTCTCCGTCGTAAATGACCGTGATGTTTTTCGTAAAACGGTTCAGCAGGCGTATCTGCTCGGTCGTGAGCGATGTCCCGGACGACGAAACGACGTTCTCGACACCCGCCTGGTGCATCGAAATCACATCGGTATAGCCTTCGACCATGATGGCGAAGTCGAGCTGCTGGATCGCCTTCTTGGCGAAATAGAGTCCGTACAGCTCACGTTTCTTGCTGTATATCTCGCTCTCGGGCGAATTCTGGTACTTGGCAACGGTCTTGTCGGTACGCAGCGTACGGCCGCCGAAAGCGACGATGCGCCCCGAAATGTTATGTACGGGGAAAATCACCCGGTCGCGGAAGCGGTCGTAGAGCGAACCGTCGCTCTCGCGTTCGAGCGAAAGGCCGGTAGAGACCAAGAACTCCTTTTTATATCCCGCCGCCAGCGCATCCTTCGACATCCGGTCGCCACGCGCGGGGCAGAACCCGAGGCCGAACTTCTTGATCGTGGCGTCGGTCATGCCGCGCTTCTGGCGGAAATAGGTCATACCCACGCTCATGCCCTCGGTCTCGTGGTGCAGGTAGTTGGAGAAATAATCGGCCGCCCAGCCGTTGAGCGCGAACATCGATTCGCGGTCGTCGTTGCGGCGTACCTCTTCCTCGGACATCTCCTTCTCCTTGACCTCGATGCCGTATCGTTTGGCCACCATCTTCAGGGCTTCGGGATAGGTGATGTTCTCGTGCTCCATCAGGAACGTGACGGCATTGCCGCCTTTGCCGCAGCCGAAGCATTTATATACCCCCTTCGAGGGCGACACGACGAACGACGGGGTTTTCTCGTTGTGGAACGGGCAGCAGGCCTGATAGTTCACACCCTTGCGCTTGAGCGTGACGTACTCGCCGATAATATCCACGATATTGGCGGCTGCATAAATGCGGTCTACTGTTTCCCTGTCGATCATGTCTGCAAAGATAGCAATAATTCCCCAACCCTTAGCGGGGTGCAAAAAGTTTTTGCCGGGCGGAGAAGATCAGTACCCAACCGTCCTGATGTCTTCCAGCTCGGCGCGGATGGCCTCGTTCAATCCGCAGGCAGGCACCAAGCCTCGGGTGATGACCCCGGAACCGAGCGTGTCATCCATCTGGCAGCGGAAGCAGCACTCCTGATTTTCCCGTGCACGGAGAAAAACAAGCTCAGGGCGCAGCGGAGCGTATCTTCGTGCACCTTGTCCAACTCCCCGCGGCCGGATGCGGCGGCACATTGCCGCATGGCATACATCTCGGTCGTAAAATCGGCGATCACCCCTTCCGACATATCGAGGTGGCGCAGCACATCGGACTTGAACAGCCCGACAATCTCCCGGGCATCCTGCCGTTTCTGGCAGTTCGTAATAAGCCGCCCGCCCCCGAACGTAATGACGACACCCAGGATCACGGCCAGGGAATTGAGCCGGAACGACTTCCAGCCTTCGCTTTCGAACAGCTTCATATGGCGTGGCGGGACAATTTTAACTGTCCCCGGTACGTTTCAAAACAGACGCTCCGCCTTGGCCAAACCGGGGCGACATTTCACCATACCGTTTTTTTTATCTACTTTTGCACCATGGATTTCAAGTTGGTATCGGATTACGCCCCGATGGGCGACCAGCCGGAAGCGATCGCACAGCTCGTCGGCTCGATCCGGCACGGCTCCAAACATAACACCCTGCTGGGGGTGACAGGCTCGGGAAAGACCTTCACCGTGGCCAACGTCATCGCGCAGCTGAACCGCCCGACGCTCGTCCTGAGCCACAACAAGACGCTCGCGGCGCAGCTTTACGGCGAGTTCCGCAATTTCTTCCCGGAGAACGCCGTGGAGTATTTCGTCTCCTACTACGACTATTACCAGCCGGAGGCCTACCTCCCCTCGACGGACACCTTCATCGAAAAAGACCTTTCGATCAACGCCGAGATCGAGAAAATGCGCCTGCGCACCGTGGCCACGCTGCTGTCGGGGCGCCGCGACGTGGTCGTCGTATCGAGCGTATCGTGCCTCTACGGCGCCGGCAACCCGGCGGATTTCCATGCCACGGCCATCAACATCCGGGTCGGGCAGGTCGTCAGCTACAAGCATTTCCTCTACAAGCTGGTCGAAGCGCTCTACACGCGCACCGAACGCGACCTGGAACCGGCGACGTTCCGCGTCAACGGCGACACGGTGGACATCATGGCGGCCTTCGGCGAATTCGGCAGCCAGTGCTTCCGCGTAATGTTCTACGACAACGAGGTCGAGGCCATCCAGACCATCGACCCCGCGACGGGGCAGCGTATCCACTCGCTCGACAACCTGACGCTCTACCCCACGAGCCTCTTCGTAACCACCAAGGAGCGCATCAACTGCGCCGTACAACAGATATACCTGGATCTGGGCAGGCAGATCGAATTCTTCGAGCGTGCCGGACGCACGACGGAGGCGCAGCGCATCAAGCAGCGCGTGGAATACGACGTCGAGATGATCAAGGAGTTGGGGTACTGCCCCGGCATCGAGAACTACTCGCGTTATTTCGACGGCCGCGCCGAGGGCACGCGCCCTTTCTGCCTGATTGACTATTTCCCGAAGGATTACATGCTCGTCGTAGACGAAAGCCACGTCACGCTGCCGCAGGTACACGCCATGTACGGCGGCGACCGCGCCCGCAAGGAAAACCTCGTGGAGTACGGATTCCGACTCCCGGCGGCCAAGGACAACCGTCCGGTGACCTTCGCCGAGTTCGAGCAGTTGCAGGGCACGTCGATCTACGTGAGCGCCACGCCCGCCGACTACGAACTGATGAAGAGCGAAGGCGTGATCGTCGAACAGCTGATCCGCTCGAGGTGCGCGTCACGGCCAACCAGATCGACGACCTGCTGGAGGAGATCGACAAGCGCGTGAAAGACGACGACAAGGTGCTCGTGACGACCATCACCAAACGCATGGCCGAGGAACTTTCGAAATATTTCGACCGGGTGGGCGTGCGCAACCGTTACATCCACTCGGACGTGGATACGCTGGAACGCATCCAGATTCTGGAAGACCTGCGGGCCGGAATGTTCGACGTGCTGGTGGGCGTGAACCTGCTGCGCGAAGGGCTCGACCTGCCCGAAGTGGCGCTGGTGGCGATCCTCGACGCCGACAAGGAGGGTTTCCTGCGCAACGTGCGGTCGCTGACGCAGATCGCGGGACGCGCCGCGCGCCATTCACAGGGCAACGTGATCCTCTATGCCGACACCTGCACCGACTCCATGCGCTTCGCCATCGAGCAGAGCAACCGCCGGCGCGAGAAACAGGTGCGCTACAACATGGAGCACGGCATGCTGCCGCGCCGGGCGCAGAAGAGCGGCACGGGGCAAAGCACCCTGCTCTCCGCGCGCACCGACGTCCCGGAAATAGCGGCGAGCTACCCGCTCGCCGAAGACCACTACATGGCCGCCGCGGACGTACAGAGAACCTATGCCGCAAGCGAGAACATCGACACGCTGATCGACAAGGCGCGCGAAGACATGGAACGTGCGGCCAAATCGCTCGACTTCCTCGCCGCCGCGAAATTCCGCGACAGGATGTACGAACTGCAGAAACTCAAGGAGGAGAACCGGAAAGGCTGACACGCCCGGCCCCGCGGTTATTCGCGGACGGCGTTGCGAAAGGTGAAATACTTGGCAGCCAGATAGCTGTACACCATCGTCCCCAGCGAGGCCATCATTTGCGAAGGCGTCGCCCAAAACCCGCACAACTCGACGAAGAATTTCAGGAAGAGATAATTGACCACCACCGAGCCGGCGACGGAGAGGAGGTAGCGGAAAAGCTGCGTCCCGGCGGAAAGCCACGTGGCGGTTCAGCCAAAACCCGGTGAAAAAGGTCAGCGGAAAAACAATCAGCATCGCCGCGACATGCGGGGAAACCGCGATGAACCCGAGGTCGAGCAGCTCCTTGTCGAGCACGAAATTATAGAGCAGGAAATAGCACCCCCAGCCGAAAACCACGTTCGCGCCGCCGCAAACGGCATAACGGAACGTCTGGCGCGGCAATAACGCAGAAACAGGCCGGCGGTAGAACCAGGCGATGAAACGGATTATCAGCTCGGAAAGACGCATCAACGGGCAGTGTAAGTCCACAGCCCGGGGAAACGGTCGCTATAATTACGGATGAACAACGTACATGCCTCCGCATCGGGCGCCTCGAAAGGTGAAACCATGAATTTATTGCCGAAACGGTAGACCCCGCAGCGTACCGATGCATCCCTGGCTTCGGCATCCGCGGCGGCACGGGCCGCATTTTCCGGCGTACTGAAAACCCCCAACACGACATACCGGTGTCCCGAAACGAGCGATGCAGGCTCCGTGGAGACCCGTGCCGCCGACCCGGGACGCAGTCCGGCAGGTTTGGCATCCGCACGGGTTACAGCTGCATCCGCACGGTCACCGGCGCTGTCCGCCGTCCCGGCCGCACCCGCAGCACTGCTCCCGGCAACGTCGGTTTCCGCAGCCTTCGTTCCCGCAACTGCCGTCGCAGTCCCGTCGTCCGTCACACCGGCCGTCGCGGACGAATCGGCGGGAATCCCCGCATCCGCGGCGGGCAAGGTGCGCGCAACTTCGGCGGCCGCACCGGGTTCCGGAATATCGGAAGAATTGATGCGCAGGAATTCGGCGCCGCCGAAACCCGCCGCAATCACGATCGCCGCGATGCCGACCCACAGCGCCCAGTCCAACCGGCGGGCAGGCTTGATCCGCACGGGCTCGTGCCCCTGCGGGTTTAGCAGCCTGTCGAACGCGGGTGCAAGCGTAAAATTCTTGAATTTGAGCACGCCGACGCCCTCTATGGTCAGCACGTCGCCCTCGCGCGTGCGGGAAAGCCAGCGGTCGTAAACATCCTGAGCTCCGGCAGCGTCGCAGTGCAGCGTACGTGCCAGTTCATCGGCAAGCGATACCCCCTGCTGCTGCGAAGAGAAGGATACCACGCGGCAAGGAGGCTGGACAGAGCGTTTGGAAAGCCGCCTGGCACCGCGCCGCTCGACAAAGAGCGACCCTACGCCGGGCAGGAACACCCCGCTGCCGGCGGCAAGCAGGTTGCCGACAAGGCGGTTCACTTCATCGACCATCGGGTAATTGCTCATCGTTTCTTCTTTTTTGGAGTTGCTGCCGGGGCTTTCGGCACCGGGGCGGGGGTAACTTCGGGCTCGGACAGCCCCCGGTAAATCATGTAAATACCCAGCACGATAAACGGAATGCTCAGCCATTGCCCCATATCGAGCACCCATCCCTGTTCGAACGCCTCCTGCTCGGTCTTGATGAACTCGATGAAGAAGCGCGTCAGGAAAATCCCGAGCAGCCCGATGCCGAACAGGATGCCCGGACGGCGCCGCGCGATGTCCTTCGCATAATAGAGCCAGCAAAGGATGCCGAAGGTGATCAGGTAGCAAAGCGCCTCGTAAATCTGGGTCGGGTGTACCGCCGCGGGGGCGAACTCGTTCACCCACTTGGCCGAGCGGACGAATTCGAAGCCCCACGGCAGGGTCGTGGCCATGCCGAAGATCTCCGAATTGAACAGGTTGCCCAGCCGGACGACGGCACCGCCGATGCCCACCGCGATCATGATGCGGTCGAGCGACCAGATATAGGGCAGCTTGTTCTTGCGCGAGAACAGCCAGAGGCCGATCAAGAGGCCGATGGCAGCGCCGTGGCTGGCCATGCCGCCGTCCCGGAAACCCGTGATGATCGTCCACGGCTTGCTGAGGTATTCCATCGGGTCGTAGAAGAGGCAGTGCCCCAGCCGCGCCCCGATGATCGTCGCCAGCGTACCATATATAAAAATCGACTCGGAGACCTTCGGCGGAAGCCCCTCACGCTTGCAGAAGTTATCGAAAAACTTGGCGCCGATCAGGATTGCCAGCGCCCACATCAATCCGTAATAGCGGATGTCGAGCGACCCGATGGAGAAGAACACCGGGTCGAAATTCCAAACGATGCTTAACGGTCGTATCATTTATTCAGTTCTTGCAGGTTGACTTTTTTGAGCGTGAACGAGAAGGTGCTCCCCACGCCGGGTTCGCTGCGCACGCTGATGCGTTCGCCGTGCGCTTCGATGATATGCTTCACGATCGCCAGTCCGAGGCCGGTACCGCCCTGCTCGCGCGAACGCCCCTTGTCGGTACGGTAGAATCGCTCGAAGACGCGGGGCAAATCCTCCTTACTGATTCCCAATCCGTTATCCTCCACCTCGACAAGTATTTTGTCGAGCATGTCGCGGAAATGGACGCGCGTCAGACCGCCCTCCTTCCCGTAGCGGATCGAGTTGATGACGAGGTTCACGATGACCTGGCCGATGTAATGTTTGTCGGCCAGCACCCAGAACGGCGAGGGAAGGTTGTCGGCGCCCTTGATCGAAATCCGGATGCCTTTTTTGTCGGCCTCCATCTCAGCCTGCTCGGCGATCTCCTTCGTCAGCGCCACGATGTCGAACTTCTCCATTTCGAGGCGGTTCATGTTGCTCTCCAGCTTGGAGATGGTATCCAGGTCGTTGACGATATTGATCAGGCGGTCGATGCTCTTCTCGGCCCGCTCGAGGTATTTGCGGTTGATGAGCTCGTCCTCCAGGCCTCCGTCGAGCAGTGTCGAGATATACCCCTGGATATTGAAGATCGGGGTTTTGAGCTCGTGCGCCACGTTGCCCAGGTACTGTTTGCGGAACTGCTCAGTCTCCTTGAGGCGGGCGATCTCCTTGTCGTTCGTATCCGCCCACGCCGTGAGTTCCTCGCCGATATTCTCGACGTGCTTGTCCTTCAGCTCGGAGAAAATCTCGTGCGTATGCACGTCGCGCGAAAGCACGATGGAATAGATCGGTTTGAGCTTGTAAGCCACATACTTGCGGATGATGAACAGCGCCACGAGCGCCACGACGACAAAGACGGCGCCGCAGACGCACAGCGTCACCCACCACACCGCATCGAGCAGCGTCATCGTCCCGGCCACAATGGCCGTTGCGAGGAGCGCGATCCACAGCGATGCGCCCTCTTTGGTTTTGATGTATACCATAAGGCTTACTTCGTATAATTTTGCATGAGACGGGCGATGTACTTGCCCACGATGTCGAATTCGAGGTTCACGACCGAACCCACGCCGATGCGGCAGAAGTTCGTATGCTCGAACGTATAGGGAATGATCGCCACGCGGAACGACGACTCCTTCGAGTCGCAGACCGTCAGGCTCACGCCATTGACCGTCACCGACCCTTTCTCCACGGTACAGAGCCCACCGCCCTGCGGTTCGTAGGCGAACGTATAGTACCAGCTGCCGTCGGCGTCCTCGCGGGCCGTGCATACGGCCGTCTGGTCGACATGCCCCTGGACGATATGCCCGTCGAGCAGCGCATCGGGTTTCATCGAGCGTTCGAGGTTCACCAGATCGCCCACAGCCAGCAGGCCGAGGTTGCTCCTGTCGAGCGTCTCCTTCATCGCCGTGACCGTATACGTATCATCGCGGATGTCCACAACTGTCAAACATACGCCGTTATGTGCTATACTCTGGTCGATTTTCAACTCGCGGCAAAAGTCCGCGCGCAGCGTAAAATCCTTATTCTGACGGTCGGTACGGATGTCCACGACCTCCGCCATGCGTTCCACGATCCCTGAAAACATATTCTCAACTGTTTATTATCAATTTGCCTTTAACTTTATACACCGAGCTTATATCACTGACATTCAGAATTATGTCGTCATAATTTTCCCGATCGCCGGCCACCAGGCGGAGTTTGTCCTCCCCGTCGGCGAGCCGAACTATCCGCAAAGTTACAATTTTTCGGCTGACAATCACATATTCCCCCCCGGGAATAATTGCATCCCGGTCGACGGCCTTCAGCAAGACCACCGCACCCGGCGGCAAGGCGTCCCCCATGGCACGTCCCATGTAACACATGGCAAGGTCGCACTCACCCGCCTGCGGGATGACCAGGCTGCTCTCAGCCTCGAGGTGGGTGACGTGCGCGATGGCCTGTTCGACATCCACATTATAAAAAGGTATCTGGGCGCCGCGCAGTTTCCCGTCCGCGAACATC
>ERZ779711.338-NODE-338-length-9038-cov-1.67182_pt1 | contig 9038 bp, 5 predicted proteins | sample MGYA00511903_ERZ779711 | MGnify/ENA primary metagenome ERZ779711 (study PRJEB29588, sample SAMEA2142848) | human gut metagenome | biome: human gut; feature: human-associated habitat; material: faeces | place: Denmark | collected 2008/2010 ... | reverse complement strand
AAGATAGGTAATACTTCCCAATGTTCATTTTTGTTTTCCGTTCTTAGAGCTCCCTCGATATTAATTGTCCAGTTCTTGACCGGTTCAAACACAAACTGCAACTGTTGAGTATTCAAGTCTTTCTGGTTGGTTTGTCGGCCACCATCCTCCAATTCTGTAATTTCCACACCATTCATGGGATAGCCATTAGGATCGTAAGCCGGACAGGTGGGCCAGCGGCGAGCGATATTATGGAAGAATAGCCCGGTCAGATAAGAGGGTCGGTCAAAGTCCTCACGTGTCCATTTGGTAGAATAGTTCACTCTGAACCAATCTGTGATCTGCGCTGTAATGGTGCTGTTCATTGTATAACGTTGCAAATTATCTTCACCATGCCGCAACAGACCGTTCTGGTCCATAAAACTACCGCTCAATGAAAATTGGATTTTCTCATTACCTCCCGAAATACTTAGATTATGTTCTTGAGATGGCACCCAGTCATTGTAGAATTCTTTAAACCAATCCGTATTGGCATTCGCTCCGCCATAATTGTTCCAACGGTTATTATTCGTATTCAGTGTTGTGACGGATGTTATCTTTCCCTCCTGATAATCTTTTATTTTCTGTAACTGCTCGGATGAGAACGGAGCCTCACCGGATCTGCCCGCATTCTCTGCGGCACGATTAAAGTACTGTGCAAAAGTATATGAGTCCATCATTTCAGGCACTGATACCGCGTCGCTGAAACGGACATTTCCATTATAACTGACTCTGGCTTTACCCGCTTTCCCTTTCTTGGTCTGAATCAGAATAACACCAAAAGCAGCACGCGCTCCATAAATAGAGGCAGAAGCAGCGTCTTTCAAAACAGAAACCGTTTCTATATCATTCGGATTCAACGAATTAAGATTACCTTCGATACCGTCAATCAACACAAGTGGAGACGACCCGGAACCATCACCGATTGTTCCTGCACCACGAATATTAAAACTCATCGAACCATCCAAGGCTCCACCTTCACTTCCTACCGTGAAGTTCAAGCCTGGCACTGTACCCTGTAGGGCCTGCGCCACATTGGTTACAGGACGTGCAGCCAACACTTTCGCATCGACCATACCTACCGCACCGGTTACATTTACTTTTTTTTGTGTTCCGTAGCCTACAACGACTACTTCGTCGAGCTGTTCCGAATCTTCTTTCATAACGATATTAAGGGGTGTCCCATCAGCTTTCACGGTAATAGTTTTATAACCAATAAACGAAAGTGAGAGAACTGCTCCTTTGGGGGAATCGATAGAGAAGCGTCCGTTGAGATCAGTAACAGTACCTGTGGCAGTACCTTGCACCTTTACAGAGACTCCAATAAGAGGTTCTCCGTTTTCATCCACTACAACACCTGTAGTCTTTACTTTTTGCTGCTGTATATCAGTAGTTTCCTGTGTTTCATTAGTATTAGCTACTGCTTGCATAGGTTGTGTGCACCATAACAATAAAGTAGCAACTGCTGCTATTTTCAGGCAACGTGTTCCCCGTCCTTCCATAAAGGCCGGGCATCGGTTAGTTTTTCTTGTCATACTTTAATTTATTCAGTTAGACATTAGTAAGTTAGAATTTCTAAGGTTTTATGGTGCCTTCATATATTATTTGACACCATGTTTCAGGCAATTTGTGTGTTTAGTTTTCCATAGGCTTTTCTATTTTTATCTTAGGTTAATACTTGCCAGAGTTCTTAACGAACTTGGTTTTACCTATGCTTGGAAACACAACTTGGAAGGACATTTTAGATAAAACAGTCATCCATACACTCGCACCGCTTTGAGTTTGAGACGATTTGTATGTAAATTGCTATATAATAAATACTTATTTTGATACCAAAGGCAAGTTGATAAAACTGTTATCCCATTTTGTTGCCAGAAAACACAACAATCCAGCTATCCCGTTTTAAAATATTTTAGTAGATTTACTTGCGTAATATTTCATTTTATTCTACTTTTGCTTCACCATAATGATATTCTAAACGATTCTTTTGTTGTTATTAAGAATTAAAAATAATAAGGCATTCGTTTTCATATCAAAATAAAACCAAGTTCGTTAAGAACTCGGTTTTCATTTCTCTCCTTCTCTAATCGATATTGCAATATACACTACTCATTTCCTTTGACTAAATAACACCTATTTATCAATATCATTAACTTTATGGATAGAGAACTGATGATAAGAAGCTATTTTAACAGGTACTTATTTATAAATAAAAAATGGAGAAGGATGGAGAAAAGGGTAGAAAACTGGAACCAGGTTCATAGCTATAAACTCAACACTAAATTTCTGAAAACGAATATACAACTATTAAGAAGCATTTAGAAGGTTCACAGGTTTCACCTTCAGCTGAACAGCTATGAGTCAACGGTTTACAGTGACATAAAGCACAAAATACAGAAGAAAGTATCCTTCACCTCCTTCACCATGTAGAGTCTTTCATATAGATTAAGGACATATATATCCAATATACAGGGCATATATGCGCAACGTGTTGGATATATATGTCCAACACGTTGCGTATATATACTCTACAATTCAGGTATTAATATCCTAGAGATAGAGTATTAGTGTCTGATTACTTAGGTGCTAATTTCCGGTTGACGGCAGTTTTATTTTGTTTTAAACCTGCAAACAGTTTGTTTCAAGCGTATGAAACAAATAGTTTCCCGCCTTGAAACACTTTGTTTCGTGCCTCGAAACAGATTGTTTCACACGTTGAAACAGATTGTTTTGCGCCTTGAAACAGATTGTTTACCGGCATGAACAAGACATTTGATGCATGGATTCTACAAATTACTACATAGTCTTCTATAAATATGCCAAGATTCTTACACACGAGACAGCGTATGAGATAAAGGTATCTTACACACATCTGCAACCGTATCTTGCACTGCATAAAACAATTGTATATCAGCTAATTGAATCCGATTAGTGTAAGGTGCAAGATGTTTTTGCATTTTCAAACTTTATAGAGTCGATTAAGTTTTAATTATTTATTTGTCAATTCACTATTCAGTAATTATAATTCAATCGCAGCCTTTAAAGGTAATTGATTGGAAGCCGGACCGACAAGAATCTCAAATACACCCTTTTCTACTACAAAGCGGTGTTGATTCATATCGTAATAAGAAAATGCGTCTTCATTCAATACAATAGAAAGGCGTTGTGTCTCTCCTTTCTTCAAGAACACCTTATCATAGCCTTTCAGTTCTTTCAAAGGACGGGGAACGGAAGATTCTACATCATGCACATATACCTGGGCTATTTCCGAAGCATCCATTTTTCCTGTATTCTTTATATCAAAGCTAACCGTCACCTGATGTTCACCGGTTTTCTCCACAGCTAAATTACTATAAGCGAAAGTAGAATAAGACAACCCATAGCCAAATGGATAAAAAGGTTCTTTACCCGAACGGTCATATCCCCGATGGCCAACGAAAACACCCTCTGAATAATCGACACGCTTAATTTCCGCTTTCAGATTCTCATAATAGCTGTCATGCACCGGATTATCTTCCCATTTCTTTTCGATAGAAATCGGCAACTTACCACTCGGAGAAATCTTTCCTGTCAATATTTCGGCTATTGCCTGTCCACCCTCCTGTCCGGGATACCATGCCATCAAAATCGCTTTTGCAGCCTCATGCCAAGAGGTAAAGTCAACTCCACCGCCAGCATTTAACACTACTACCAGATTCGGATGCAGAGAAGCTACTTTCTGAATGAATAATTCCTGATAATGTAACAGAGCAAACGGGCGATCGAACCCCTCCCCTTCTGTATTGCTATTGAAACCGGTACAGAATACAACATTATCCACCTTTGCCAATCCTTGACGAAGTTTCTCTTCATTCAGCCTGGATGCTTTAAAACGGATAATTGCTGAAGAGATATTATCAAAAAACTCGATTCGGAAGCTGTATTCTTTACCTGCCTCAACCGGCAGTTCCACTTCACGGCTTGAATATGAATGATTACCCCAGTCGCCTGTAATATGCTTATCATTCACAAACAGGCGATAACCATCATCGCCACCAATGGATAGTTTTAATAATCCATCCTTTTGAGACATATAACTGGCTGTCCAACGGACAGAAAATCCATCTTCCGGAAAACCTTCCAGTGGTGCTCCATATTGCCAGTCATAATCAACTGATGCTTCTGTACGAGTGACCTCCGGTTGTCCCGAAAGCATTTTATTCTTAAAATATTCGGCTTTAAATCCTTTCGTCTGCCGAGCGGCATCCGCGTAAAATTCATGAAGAATATCCTCATAAATCACATCGTCCGTCAACAGAACGAGGTTCTTTTTTTTCAGTTTTTCCAGTCCCTCACTAACAGATACCGTAGAAAATGGAGTTACAAAACCACTTCCACCACCGGTAGGAATGCGGTCGGCATTGGGCCCCATCACAGCAGTCTTTCCTTTTAAGGGGAGTAGATTTCCTTCATTCTTCAGTAAGACTACACCTTCACGCGCCAGTTCTAAAGCAGCCTGGCGGGAAAAAGGATTATCCTGCGCGATGTTACTGTCTTTCTGTTCCTTATCCAGCATGCCGTAAGCAATCAAGGTCTGCAAGATATGCTGCACTTTCAGATTGATGGTTTCTTCCGTCACCGTACCGTTTTTGATAGCAGGTATAAGATTGTCGACATTCATAAAACGTCCTTTCGGCATTTCAAGATCAAGTCCGGCATTAGCGGCTCCTACGGCAGAATATACGGAAGTCCAGTCCGACATTAAGATACCTTTAAATCCCCAGAGATTACGCAAGATATCAATATTCAACCATTTATGTTCGGTAGCATGGACACCGTTCAGAAGATTATAGCTGTTCATTACAGCACTTACATTCGCTTCCTGTACAGCTTTCCGAAAGGCCGGAAAATAAATCTCGTGCAAAGTACGTTCATCTATGTCCGAACTGGCATGATGACGGCTCCATTCCTGATTATTAGCTGCAAAGTGCTTGATGGTGGCAATAACTCCTTCCGATTGCACGCCCAGGATATATTGTTTAGCCGTTTCACCCGTTAAATAAGGGTCTTCGCCAAAGTATTCAAAGTTACGTCCACACATAGGAGCACGGTAGATATTTACTCCCGGTCCGAGCAGTATATTCACTCCTCTGGCTTTGGCATCCTGTCCCAATCCTTGCCCCAGTTGATAAAGCAAACTCCGGTTCCAGGTAGAAGCGGAAAGTATTCCGGAAGGATAGAGAGTGCTCTTGGGGGCATGATTACGAATTCCCTGCGGTCCGTCCGCCAGTTTGATTTCAGGAATTCCCAAACGGGGGATTGCACGAAGCGAGAAGCTGGTATATCCGGAGATATACTCTATTTTCTCTTGCAAAGTCATTTTAGATACAATTTCCCTGGCACGTTGTTCGGCTTGGGGAGTGATTGTCTGCGCACAGGTTAATATGCTCCATGCAAGCATACATAAACCTATGCCTCCTATTTTCTTTTTCATGGTGATTTTGTATTAATATAGCATTGTTAAAAACCAACTAGTCTATCAGTTCTATTTTAACGGTCTGTCCCTGTACCAAAATATGATATTCTCCGGCTTCAAGGAACCGTTTACCATCCTCATTGACAAAACCGAAATCACGTTCCATGTCTATGTCAAAACGGAAAGTCTTCGTTTCTCCGGCTTTAATCAACTGTTTTTCAAAGTGTTTCAGTTCTTTCACCGGGCGGGTAATCGAGCAATACGGATCGGATATAAACCAATGAACAGTCTCTGCTCCATCGCGAGCACCGACATTAGTGACAGTCACTTCTACAGACAATCGATCGCCGCGCTTCACTTTAGTAGCAGAAGGAGTAACGGTGCCATACTTAAATTCGGTATAACTTAATCCATGCCCGAACGGATATAACGGATCGCTTGTTATATCTTTATAGAATCCTTGATGTCCACGTCCGCTCTTGCGGCGATTGTAATAAATAGGAATTTGTCCCGTTGAATAAGGGAATGTCATGGCAAGTTTACCGGATGGGTTGATACGTCCTGATAATATACCGGCCATCGGCAGCGCACCATTCACACCCGGTTGCCAGATTTCCAGTATAGCATCGGAAATCGGTTCCAGACGATTCAATTCCAACGGACGTCCATTCACCAATACCAGTACGATAGGCTTTCCGGCTTTCTTCAGTTCTGCGGCCAGCTCTTCCTGAATCTGCGGTAATGCGATAGAAGAACGGGAAGCATTCTCACCACTCCAGGTCATCATCTCACCCAAACAAAGAACAACTACATCAGACCAGCGTGCAGCTTCCAATGCTTCTGCAAATCCTTCTCTGTTATCTCCTTTCGTAGCACAGCCTGCTGCATAACGCAATTCAGCTTTTCCTGCAAATTCAGTAGCCAGTCCATTATAAAGCATGGCAACGTCCGTATCTTTTCCATGACCACACCAGGAACCCAACAAGTCCCAACCATTTTTTGCCATTGGTCCTATCACGGCAATCTTCTTTTTATCAGTCAGCGGTAATGTTTTGTTTTCATTTTTCAGCAAGACCATGGATTCCGCCGCAAGCCGGGCTGCAATATCCATACTTTGCGGACGGAAGAAACGTTCTTTCTCACTTGTTGCGGGAGTATAAGGACGTTCGAACAGGCCGAGACGGAATTTCAAAAGTAGAACACGACGTACAGCTTCATCTACTTGAGCTACCGATACTCTGCCCTCTTCTACCAACTCCTGCAAATGGCGGTCGTAAGCATGAGACATCATATCCATTTCAAGACCGGCAGTAAACGCATGCCAGGCTGCTTCTTTTTTGGTCGCTGCCAATCCCTGATTTTTCAACTGTTCGATGGCTCCCCAATCGGAAACAATAAATCCATCATGCCCCCAACGTTTCTTTAATATCTCGGTCATTATGTAAGGATTGGCCGAACCCGGCACACCGCTGATATCATTAAAGGAACTCATCAGTGTTGCCGCACCTGCTTTCACACCCATCTCGTAAGGGAGCAGATAAGTATCCCAAAGAGTTTGTTTGGATATCTCGGTATAGACATAGTCACGCCCGGCTTCGGATGCCCCGTAACCTACATAATGTTTCAGACAAGCTGCCATACGGTTTTCTGCTGACAAGTCATCTCCTTGATAACCTTTGACGGAAGCTGCACCGAATACCCCGTTTGTATAAGGATCTTCACCATAACCCTCTGCCACACGTCCCCAGCGGGGATCACGAGCCACATCAATCATCGGTGAGAAAGTCCAGTCCACTCCCGACATACGCGCTTCCTGTGCAGATACAGCACACGCCTGCTCTACCAAATCCGGATTCCAGGAACAAGCCTGTGCCAACGAAATAGGATACACGGTACGGAAACCATGAATTGCATCGTAGCCGAAAATAATAGGAATACCCAGACGAGACTCTTCCATTGCTTTTTTCTGCATACTATTACGCAGTGCGGGATTTGTTTCGAAGTAAATCAGAGAACCGATTTCTGCGGGCACTTTCTTCACTTCTTCACCTACATTATTCACATTGTTATTCCGTCCCAGGGTATATTGATTAAGCTGCATCACTTTCTCTTCCAAAGTCATGCGGGATAGGAGATCATTTACGCGTTTCTCTATCGGAGCCTTCGGATCTTTATATAGTGCAACATCTTTTTTATCTTTTGCCGAAAGGGTGCATATAGAACCTAGCAAACATAATCCGTAAACCAATACTTTCTTTCTCATCGGTGTTCTCGTCGGTTAATTAGTATATAAATATAGCTTTATCAGACAGCCACAATATGGCTTCTTTTTATTGTCTTTCAGATAAATCAGTCACCTTATACGGATGCTTCACTGCTGCATGAGCAGCTTTCTGGGCAACAGCTTTTCGAGCCTCATCCAGGCTCTCCGGGGCATAAGGATTTCCGATTACATTGCGTTTGAAGATACGTTCGAACCAAGTGCAGGCAGCAGTATAACGTCCGACTTTCACATCCAGATGATGTCCGTCCCGGTTCATATGATCGCCAATGAAAGAGGTACGGGCATTCTGTATGGCAGTGCCCGTAGGGATAATCATCTTAATCTTATATGCCTTACCTGCTTTTTTCACTGCATCTACAATTGCGTGATACATCGTCAGCTGATCGCGGTTGTAGTTTTTAAATCCACCGTGATTGGAAGTGGATGCATAGGCCCAAGTCTGGTGCAGCATCAACTTTGTTTTCTTGGGAAGACGGGCTTTTACATACTCTATGAGCTCGGGAAGAGAGGCTTCATACGTCTCATACATTCCGGAAAAAGTACTTGCCTGTTGCAGGCTGACATAATCCCAGTCTTCATCCGCCAACACCATTTCCAAAGACATTTTGCCTTTTTCCCGTTTCTTTCCATCCGTACCGATTTTCCGGTAGGCATAGGCAGGAGCATTTTCACGTGCATTCTTCACATGGCGTTCCAGAGAACAGCCACCAATAAACATATTGCCGATTATGGTTGAAATGCCTTCGGCTTCCGCAAGTTCATGCAGATATTGCTCAACGGCATCTTGGGAAAAGCTGTTGCCAATGGCAAGTATTCTGACCGTTTTTTGCTGGGCATATGCTCCTCCGGCAAGAAGGAGCAGTATGCACATACAAATCACTATATTTCTATATTGCTTCATTGTAATCAATATGATAAAAAACAAACCTTATTTCGCCAGGCTAATGCATAGTGCATTGATATGTCCTTCCGCGGCACTACCGGTATCAAGCCCTTTCACCTCGACAATGACCTTTCCCTCCGAATCCGGTTCTACATTCTCAACTTGGCAATGTACTCCTCGAAATTTGCGGCAGCAAACGAGGCAGCATCCTTGATACCTGTCTTCACTTCTTTAACTGCACTCTCCGTTTTACCTACCAATTTATAAGAAGAGATACGGGCGTCTTTGCTTCCATTGAAACGGATGGCTAAAATAGTGAAATTATATTTCCGGGCTACATCCAGTTGAGAGATTTCTATTCTTCCTGGACCTACATCACCCTGGTTTTTCTCTCCTTT
>ERZ779711.332-NODE-332-length-9335-cov-1.51024_pt1 | contig 9335 bp, 6 predicted proteins | sample MGYA00511903_ERZ779711 | MGnify/ENA primary metagenome ERZ779711 (study PRJEB29588, sample SAMEA2142848) | human gut metagenome | biome: human gut; feature: human-associated habitat; material: faeces | place: Denmark | collected 2008/2010 ... | reverse complement strand
TTGAGATTCTCAAAATGCCCGGAGAATCATTCATCAAATGTCAACTCAAAAGGCATAAAGGATACTCCCCGCTTCTGACCTACTACTGTTTCCAACAATAAAACGAAACTGGACATCTCCATCTATGAGTTCCATATTCTCTCCATAAAAAGCTAGTTCCTTCCGATTAACCGTAAATTTTACTTCCTGCTCTTCACCCGGCAACAGAAAAATTTTCCGAAACCGGATAAGTTCTCTATCCGGTCGCACAACAGGAGCACAAAGTGTCTCCACATAACACTGCACGACTTCTGCCCCAGGCACTTCTCCCACATTCTTCACCTTGCAGGATATGTCAATCTTATCCTCTCTTTCCTGTTTCTCAAATATGGGGGGCGTAATGGTGAACTCTGTGTAAGAGAGACCGAATCCAAATGGATAAAGCGGTTCATTCGGAATATCCATATACCGGCTCGTAAAGCGATTCTCCGGATTCGTTTCTACCATCCGGTGTCCGGTCTTTACATCCCAGTAACTGACAGGCACCTGTCCCACACACCATGGTATGCTCACAGACAGTTTTCCTGATGGGGTCTCTTCTCCATACACCAAGCGAACAACAGCCTCAGCTCCCATTGTTCCCGGTCTCCAGACAAAAAGGACAGCCTGGGATTTCTCCGCTATTTTCCGTATATCCAACGGCCTGCCCGATAGAATGACCGTCACAATATGGGAGGTACGGCCAGCTACTGCATCAAAAAACTTCTGCTGCCCTTCCGGCAGATCAAGAAATGCCCTGCTCGCGGCTTCACCTGACTGTGCCTCATGTTCTCCAAGTACAAGTACCACGGTATCCTCCGGTTCAATTTCATCCAGTGTGGCATATTGTTTTCCACTATTCACGCATATTTCAGGTATCTCTTTATCCTGTTCTCCGCTGTCCTGAATTCTACAGTTTTCAGCCTGCCACAGCCTCCTTTCCTCTTCTGTCAGAATCTCACATTCTGGCAGAAAACGAACCGGCATCTTCCGGGCTTTCAGGACTTCTCTTATCGTTTCCACATCATCATAACGGCCGAAAATTGCCCATCTGCTCAGCAATTCCCTTGACTCCACATAAGGTCCGCCCCAAAATACCTTCCTCTCCGGTTTCAGAGGAAGCATATCATCATTTTTCAGAAGAACCGAACTCTCACATGCCAGCGCAAGCGCGGTTTTCTTTGCCTCAGCAGACAACGGTTCTTCTCCCTGCATTCCTGCAAATGGATTTTCAAACAAGCCAAGCCGATTCTTCATCACCAGCACATTCCATGCACTTTTGTCTATCAACGAAGTTGGAATACTCCCTTCTTTAACCAGTTCTTCCAGATGGAACATATATGCCGGACTCATCATGTCAATGTCAACTCCCGCACGGACTGCGGCCTCTGCGGCCTCTTTCTGGCTTGACACTACATTCTGTTCCTCCAACTGCCCTATGGATCCCCAATCTGAAATCACAGTGCCACTGAAACCCATTTCTTCCCTGAGAGTGCCTTCAAGCAGTTCCTTGTTTCCACTGACCGGTCTGCGGTCAACTGCATTAAACGCTGTCATCACCATTGCCGGATCTGCATGCATTGCCATACGGAATGGTTTGAGATACTGTTCCCGGAAGGTTCTCTGTGATATTTCCACATCATTGTATTCTCTTCCCGCACTCACTGCACCATAACCTGCAAAATGCTTTAAACAGCCTGCGATACCGGACTCCGGTATTTTTTTGTTCCCTGCCGGGTCTTTTCCTTCTTCGCCCTGATATCCTCTAAGCATTGCGGTTCCCATAACTCCGTTCAGAAAAGGATCCTCTCCGAAAGACTCCATTATCCGCCCCCACCTCGGGTCTCTGGATACATCAATCATTGGAGAAAACGTAGCCCTGATCCCCTCAGAAGCAGACTCTGCTGCGGCATGTCTCGCCATCTTTCTAACCAGTTCCGGATGAAACGAACAAGCCTGTCCCAAAGGAATCGGAGCTATGGTCCTGCACCCATGTATGACATCTGCCATAAACAGCAATGGAATATGATGCGGATGCGCTTCCACATATTTTTTCTGAATTCCCCTGAGCTTTTCTGCCCCGATCATACCTAGTACAGAACCAGCATACTGAGTCACCCACTGAGGTGGCTGGTCTTCCCCCACCTCCCCGGTAAGTACCGCATCATCATCAAAGTAAATTCCAGTCAGCTGTATCATCTGCCCAATCTTTTCACGCAATGACATCTCAGACAACAACTGTTTTAATTTTTTTTGTTCCATAATCTTCTTTTCCCTCAATCAAAATAAATGGTTTCTCCACTCTCTGCTGAACGGTACACCGCTTCCAGAATACGTGTGACAACTGCAGCCTGTGCAGGCTTCACAACCTGTTCTGCCCCATCAACAACGATGTGGTAAAACAATTCCTGTTCATAGTCTGCTGCTGACTTTTCTTTTCCTGAGAAAAATGCTACTCCACCGTTTGATAATTCCGGTTTCTCTACTACCTGTGTATTATGGTGGATGTAATTGATTCTAAGGCCATCTTTCATATCAGCTCCGGCTTTGGTACCACACAGGCTTGTTTTTGCCTCATCAACCTCCAGTGTGTTCAGTGCCCAGGCTGATTCCAGTTCGATCACTGCCCCATTTTTCATACGGATAAAGCCAAAAGCAGAATCTTCTACACAGAACTTATCCGGATCCCAGTTACCAAATGCATTTCCCTGGTCTGTCTGATCAGACAGCTTGTGGAAGGAAGCTCCCGTAACAGACTGCACTTCATAATTATCCATCATCCATAATGTCAGATCCAGTGCATGTGTACCAATATCAATCAGAGGACCGCCGCCCTGTTCTTCTTCATTCAGGAACACACCCCAGGTCGGAACAGCTCTTCTTCTGAGTGCATGTGCTTTGGCAAAATAGATTTCTCCCAATTCATCACTTTTGCACATTTCCTTCAGATACAATGAATCTGTACGATAACGGTTCTGATATGCTATGTTGAGAACTCTGTGTGTTCTTTCAGCAGTTTCGACCATCTTCTGTGCTTCTGCATAATTTTTTGCCATTGGCTTCTCACACATGACATCTCTTCCTGCCTCCATTGCTGCTATAGAGATTTCTGCATGGGAACGGTTTGGGGTAGTTACATATACAACATCCAGATCTTCTTTTAGAAGTTCACGGTAATCTTCAAATACTTTTGCATCTTCTGTGCCAAATTTTTCTTTTGTCTCCTGCGCACGCTCTATGATGATGTCACAAAAAGCCACCACCTCATAGAGACCACTTTTCTGCATAGCCGGGAGATGTTTTCCGTTAGCAATCCCTCCACAGCCTACGATTCCTGCTCTTAATTTTCTCATGGTATTTCCTCCTTATTTGCACTTTTCTGTGTTATATAACATATTTCTCCAGATATCTTTTACTGAGAATTAAAGACTTCTCCACCTTTTCCTTGGAATCCTCAAATGCTTTATCTTCTATTTCGATACATGTACAACCATCATATCCTATATCAGTAAGTGCTGACACGTATTTTCCCCAGTCCACATCGCCAAGTCCCGGAATCTTAGGTGACATATATTCCAGCGGATAAGCCATGATGCCACAGGACTCTAATTTATCCCTGTATATCTTGATATCCTTGTAATGAACATGGAATATTTTATCCTTAAATTCATAAAGCGGGCGGATATAGTCGATCATCTGCCAGATAAAGTGGGATGGATCGTAATTAATGCCAAGATTATCACTGTCCAGGATCTTGAAGACCTCTCTCCAGATTGGCGGAGTTGTCATCAGATTCTGTCCTCCGGGCCACTGTTCCTCACCAAAAAGCATCGGGCAGTTTTCAATTGCTATTTTTACGTCACATACCTCTGCCAGTTTTATGATTGGTGGCCATATTTCTTTTACAAGTTCAAGATTTTCCCGTACATTTTTGGTCTGATCCCTTCCGATAAATGTTGTGACCATGCCAACACCTAACTTTTTACTTGCACGTATGACATTCTTCAGATGTTCAATAGCAGCATTTCTTTTCTCTTTATCTGCCGTCATTACGTTAGGATAATATGCCAGTGCAGAGATTTCTACTCCCGCTTTTTCTGCATATGCCATAATATGGGCTGCATATTCATCATCCTGGTTTACCCGTTCTGCATCTATATGGCTTACACCCGCATATCTTCTTTCTGCTTTTTCTTCTGGCCAGCATGCCACTTCCACACATTCAAATCCCTGCTCTGAAGCAAAATCCATCATTTGTTCATAAGTCCATCCGTCAAGGATTGATGTAATAAACCCAAGTTTCATAGAAAATCCTCCTGTATCTGTTTTCCCTATTTTTCCCATGGAGTTGGTGTAAAATCTCCACCCCTGCACCATTTCAGATAATTCAGTGCATGAAGCTGTCCGGTCATCTCCAGTTCTCCGGAATATACAGGATCATGGTATCCCTCAATGCAGATATCGTCCTCATATCCGTTACTTCTTAAAATAGAAATGATATCTCTCCAGTTCGTGTCACCAAAGCCCGGCATACGATGCCATACAAATGGGACTGCGCCTGATATGCCACTATGTCTTACAGCATCCCAGTCTATTGTTGCATCTTTTCCATGTATATGTACTATTTTTTTGCACCATTTTCTCAGCTCTGTTACCGGATCGATAAGCTGTACCATCTGATGTGTCGGCTCCCATTCCAGTCCGAAGTTATCATTCTTTACTTCCTCAAACATCACTTCCCACGCTTTAGGGTTAAAACCGATATTACATGTCGCATGTTCCCATGTTCCATCCATAAGGCAATTCTCAATTCCCAGCTTCACTCCCTTTTCTTCTGCAAGATCAGCCAGTTCCCGGAATACCTTGCCAAACTCTTCATATGCGGATTCTACCGGCTTTCCTTCCCACGCTCCTGCAAAAGTACTCACATGTGTAGCTCCGAATTTTCCGGCAGTGCAGATTACATTTTCCAGAGTTTTCCTATGCTCTGCATACTGGATAGGATTGCAATAGTATCCAACTGTCGTGATTTCGGAATCCGTACCTGCCAACAGTTTTTCCGTGCTCAATGCCAGCTTATCAAGGTCAGTCCCTTCCAGTGACATATGGAAATTAAGAGAAAATGTCTCAAATCCTTTTCCAATAAATCCCTTTAACCATTCTTCTGCCTTAGTTCCAGGAACGCATGTTCCTATTTTTATCTGTTTCATACTTATTTTCTCCTGTTCCTTCATAAATACTTATGATTCATACTGTCTATAATCAATCACCTGGTTTGTTTCTGCTGATTGGAAAATAGCTTCCATTAGTTTCATTACGCGCATCACCTGGAAGAGCTTAATCTCCGGCTCTGCCCCATCTCTTATAACTGCTGCTACATTCCTATGGAAATCCGCAATATCTCCGGACACATGTGGCAGCTCTTCTTTCACGATTGTATCTTCCCGTCTCGGAGCCATGGTTTTGGTCAGACCTGCTGCTGTCTTTACCGGCACTACTTTCTCTTCGGTTATGCCTGTTTTCCGTATGATCTCACCATTTAACTGCCAGTCCCTGATTACCGCAGTACCATCTTCACCCAGTACATACCATCTTGGCAGGGAAATATAATTATTGGTACCTACTTCAACTAAGACTTCCGTTCCGCCTTCAAATGTCAGGATTGTGGTGAACCCATCATCCACTTCCTGATTGGTAATATGGGTAAGTGATGCATATACAGTTTCAATTTTTCTATCTCCGTAAAGATACAGAATCTGATCCAGCAAATGTACACCCCAGTCAAGAACCATTCCGCCACCATGTATTTTTTCTTTTCTCCAGTCGCCCGGAATACCCCTTGAACCATGCACACGGCTTTCTATCCGGAAGACATGCCCCAGCTTCTGCTCCTCTACAAGCTTTCGTATGATCAGGAAATCATCATCCCAGCGCCTGTTCTGGTGTACTGTCAGGAACTTTCCGGTTTCTTTGGCAACATTTTCCATCTCCTGAAGATCAGAAGATGACAGAGTCACCGGTTTCTCTGATATCACGTTTTTCCCCGCATGCATAGCACGGATTGCAATCGGCTTATGGCAGTCATTTGGAGTGGCAATCAGCACGACATCAATATCCGGGTCTGATAACATTTCCTCTTCCGAGCCATACACAGAAAAACCTTTTTCTTTTGCTTCTATTCTCTTTTCTTCCTTGATATCATAGATACCACCAATTTCAATTTCCGGTACATTTGACAGGATTTCTGTATGCCATCTGCCCATTCCACCATATCCTATCAGTCCGTAGATTACTTTGTTTTCCCGCATTTTATACCTCCAATTAAGGAACAGCGGCTAATGAACACCATCAGCCGCCGTCTCTTTTACTTACTTAATTCATCGTTGATTTCTTTGAGAATCTGATCACCACCCTGATTCTTCCAGTTTTTAACGAAAGTATCGAATTCGCTGATATCTGCTTTTCCCATAATGATCTTTGCGAAAGTCTCTTCCTCCATCTTCTTCAGATTTGCCCATTTCGCTTCCATTGTTTCCGTCTGTCCGTTGTAAGCGTTGTAAACCGGAACATATTCCTCATTTACAAGTGGCGCGTCACCTACCATGATTGCAACCAGACGAGGCAGATTTGTTTTTGCCAGATCACTATCCAGATTCCAATATTTAAGACTGAAATCATCGTAAGGCTTTTTCTTAAGTTTCGTAACTGCTTCCATATCGTTCTTCAGCAGTTTATGTGTCGAAAAATCTACATCATCCATACTGATATCTCCTGCAAGATATTTCGTCAGCGCTTCATAAGATTTCTCTATCTCATCAGCATTGTCATACGTATTATACAAAGGATAGAAATCTCCGGTTCCCATCTCCGTAGATGTTACGCCCTCTTCTACCCATTTCTGCTCATTTGCAACCAGGTAGTTAATGATCTTAAACGCAGCTTCCGGATTTTTGCAGTCCTTGCTCGCTACGACATACTGTGTCGTTGGCTCAGCCATATGCGTGAAATATGCCCGCCAGTCTGCTGAACCTGACAGAGTTGTATCCGCAAATGTATATGCACACCACCACGGTCCGAAAAAGATTCCTACTTTTCCAGCAAGAAGTGGCTCCTTGCTATCACTTCTGACAAGTGTCTCCGGATCAATAACACCATCCGCATAAAGTTTGGAGATATTTTCCAGTGCAGTCTTCGTCTCCGGCTGAATCGAACCATACTCTACCGATCCGTCCTCACTCTTCAGCCAGTACTGCGGATATGACTGAAAACAGCTGAACAATGGGTCAAGTCCAAACTGGTTGCCGCCTACTGCATTCATGTGGTCCGAATTTCCTGGTCCAAGAATACCGATAGTGTCATTCTCTCCATTTCCATCTGGATCCCTTGTCACAAATGCTTTAGCCACTTCTGCCAGTTCATCCCATGTGCGTGGTACATCCAGCCCAAGAGCATCCAGCCAGTCCTGACGAATCCACATTTCGTTTACACCGCCTGCTGTCAGGTTCGGGGCAGGAATCGCCATCAGTTCTCCATCTTCATTGGTGATACATTTCTGCAGTTCTTCACCGCCGGATTTCACATAACTTTTCAGTGCATCTGAAGCATAATCATCAAAATACTTATCCAGTGGCTGTATCATATCGTATTTCAACAGAGCCCTGTACTGGGTTGCATTTACATTCATGATTTCCGGAATGGTATTACTTCCGATACAGAGACTCATTTTTTCATCATAGTCTGATGTAGATGCAGTCCAGTCATATACTACCTGGATGTTCAGGTTCTCTTTCAGAAGCCTTGTATAGGAGTTGTCTTCAAATGACATTCCTTTCGGAATCTTTGCATTCGGATTCATTTTTCCGCCCAGATGTACCGTAACCGTCTCCGGGTATTTTGCCAGAGGCAGATCTTCTTTCGCTGTTCCTTCTGCTTCCTTGACCGCTTCTTTCTGCCCTTTGTCTGATGCACCACCACAGCCTGAAATCAAGGATACCGTCATAGCTGCCGTACACGCTATAGCAATTATTCTTTTTAGTTTCATAATCCATTTTCTCCTTTTCGTTTTTACTATTCTCTATTTTGGCCAGACTCTTTCTGACCGGATACTATCCTTTTACCGATCCCAACGTGATCCCAGATACAAAATATTTCTGCAAAAACGGGTATATGATCAGCACCGGGATCATGGCGATAAATATCTTCGCTGCGTCCAGCGACTGGTTATTTAGTTTCATTGCCTGTGCGATCTGTTCAACATTCATACTGGAATAATCCAATGTTACTACCATCTGCTGTATGTATGTCTGAAGCGGATAGCTGCTTTGTTTTGTACTTAGAACCATTCCCTGAAAGAACTCGTTCCAGTACTGAACAATCGTAAAAAGCGAGATCGTTGCCACCATCGGTTTTGCCAAAGGAATGTAAATTGAGATCAGATTCCTCCATGGTCCACCACCGTCTATAAAGCATGCCTCTTCCAGTTCAACTGGCAGATTCTTGAAAAAGTTTACTGCCAGAATGACGTTGAAAACCTGAAGCCCCATACCGAAGACAAGTCCCCATATGCTGTCCATGAGACCGTAATTCTTCATTGTGATATACCACGGAACAGTACCTCCATTGAAAAGCATGCAGAATACAAAGATCCACATGAAGATGCCCCTCTTCGGAAACTGTTTTTTTGTTCTTGACAACGGATATGCTGCCAAAAGTATACACACCATGCTGGCCCCTGTACCTAACACAACTCGTTTAATAGACACAAGAAAAGAAGTAAAGAAATTTCCCTCTCCCAAGATCTTCTTATATGACAGGAGATTAAATCCCACCGGCCAGAGAGCAACTTTCCCTGCACTGACAGCCTCCCTGCTACTTAAGGAAACGCAAAGGACATACCATACCGGCAGGATGCAGACCAGTGTGATCAAAATAAGGATCACAACATTTACTACGTCGAATACTTTTGATCCTATACTTTTATTTTCTATCATTTACTGCACCTCCTTAGAATAGTTTGTAACCGGTAAACTTATCTGCCAGCTTATATCCTATAACAATTAAGATAACGCTGATCACCGATTTAAACAGTCCAACTGCTGTAGCCAGCGAGTACTGCAGGTTCTCAAGTCCTGCACGGTATACCCATGTGTCTATGATATCACCAGTGGAATAAACAAGCGGATTATACAAATTGTAGATCTGATCAAAACCTGCATTGAGCACATTTCCAAGTGACAGAATTGCCAGAAGGGCTACCGTTGTCCTTATTCCCGGGAGCGTTATGTGCCAGATACGTTTGAATCTTCCTGCTCCGTCTT
>ERZ779711.305-NODE-305-length-9994-cov-1.44149_pt1 | contig 9994 bp, 4 predicted proteins | sample MGYA00511903_ERZ779711 | MGnify/ENA primary metagenome ERZ779711 (study PRJEB29588, sample SAMEA2142848) | human gut metagenome | biome: human gut; feature: human-associated habitat; material: faeces | place: Denmark | collected 2008/2010 ... | reverse complement strand
GCATCTGCAACAGCTGTTTACGGTTCTCGCGGTGCAAACGGTGTAATCTTGGTTACTACCAAAAACCCATCCCAAGACAAATTGACCGTATCTTTTAATGCATTTGCCAACATCAAGACTGTAGCCAAGTATGCTGATAATCTTTCTACCTATGAATATGCCAACCTGGTTAATGACTATGGTAAGGAATATTTTGGATACGGCGACAATCACTATTATAGTGCAGAGCAATTAGCAGCCTTCAAGTCTGGCAAAGCAGGTTATGATTACTCAAGAGAAATCTTCCGCAGCCCTGCCGTTACACAGAACTATGAAATGTCTATTGCAGGTGGTGGCGAAAAGACTACTTTCCTGGCATCTCTCCGCTATCAAAACGATGAAGGTATCATCAAGGAGTCAAGTAGCCAAATCTACAGCTGGCGTTTGAAAGTAGATACCAAAATCAAGAAGTGGCTGAAAGCTGGTATGAACATCTATGGTCACTACAGAGAAACAAGTACTCCACGTGTCAATGAATATGATGGTTTAATCCAACAAGCAATGTACTTTCCCAGTACTATTGAACCGCAAGATGAAGATGGAAACTACAATAATTCATTTTTTGAGGGTAGTTCAACTTACAATCCAATGGGGCATATTTGGGAAGCAGACAATGCCAACAAGACAATAAATAATCGTATACAAGGTTATGTCCAGTTTGACATCATGGACGGTTTGAGCTTCCGCTCACAACTGGGAGTTCTGCTTGACAATAGACTAAACACTTCCGTACAAAATGACAAAAGTTACTATGCTTTCAAGAATAGCAATTTATCGCAAGGTCAAGCACGTAGTTACTGGAACACTTCCTGGTTAAACACCAACACATTAAGTTATGTAAAAGAATTTAATGCTAATCATCGTGTCAACGCAACTGCTGTTTTCGAACAGTCTTATGATAATAATTTCAATCATACCGGTACTGCTTATGGTTTGGATTATATTGATAGGATCGGTATAAACAACTTGGCATGGTCAAATGCAGAGCTTGCTACCAATAGCTCCGACCGTGTTATCAATACATTAATGTCAGGTATGTTACGTGTAAACTACGTATTTATGAACCGTTACATGGTTACTGCATCTATTCGCGCAGATGGTTCTTCACGTCTTGTTGATAAATGGAGCTATTTCCCATCTGCAGCTTTGGCTTGGGACTTGAAACAAGAAAGTTTTTTGAAAGACAACAGCTTTATCGACCAATTGAAACTTCGCCTCGGTTATGGTTCTGTAGGTAACCAAGCTGTAGAAGCTTACCGCCCCTATTCCAAACGTACTCCAATAAGAAATAGTGATGGCTCCACCTCTTATAAAGTAGACCGCCCTGCTGCTCCTTACCTAAAATGGGAACGTAACGACCAGTTCAATGCAGGTGTTGATTTTGGTATACTCAACGGTCGCATACGCTTGACTGCCGATTGGTATAGCAAATTATCCAAAGATATTTTGTTGGATCTGGCACAACCAACACACATGGGATTTCCCTCATTGTTGATGAACTCTGGCGAAATCAAGAATACTGGTATAGAGTTCACAATCAGTGCAGACCCATTTACCGGTAAAGGCTTCAGCTGGCATACCGACGTTACTTTATCGCATAATAAAGGAACTTTCAACAGCATACCTACAGCTAACCATCGCCAACAGCAAGCCGGAAGTTTCCAAAATCAATTATTCCAGATGATTGAAGGTGAAAAATTAGGTACATTCTGGGGATATACTTTCGGAGGTATCTGGCAGGAAGATGAAGTGAACGCTCCATTCGTAGACGCCAACGGTCAAACAAATGGCAAAACAAACGGTGAAGTCTATAAAGTCGTAGCTGGTAACTCTAAATATGTAGATACCAATAAAGACGGAGTACTGAATGATGCAGACCAAGGTATCATCGGCTGTGGTCAACCGACATTTAACTGGGGTTGGAACAATAGCTTCAATTACAAGAATTTTGATTTCTCATTCTTTATGGTAGGTTTCCATGGCTTTGATATATACAATGCAACTCATCAAATGGGATTCAATACAGTTTCCGGTCAGAACATGGCTGCAGTAACTCCAATGCGTGACTTCTTGAACCGTTGGACGCCAACCAATACAAATACAGATGTACCGGGTTTCGTACAAGGAGGCACAGAAAACAAAGTATTCAGCAGTCGTTTTGTAGAAAATGGAAGCTTTATCAAGATGAAAAGTATCACCTTGGGTTACACTTTGCCCGAATTAGCCTGCAAATCACTTGGTATCAGCAATCTCCGACTTTATGTTTCCATCCAGAATCCGTTCCATATCACCAACTATTCCGGTCTGGATCCTGAAGCAACAATGGGAAGCCCACTGATACAAGGTGTTGATTGGGGCTCATATCCTAACAGCCGTAATTATCTGATTGGTTTAAATTTTGCATTCTAATGATTTACCTTTTAAACAAGAATAATATGAAAAAATTAGCATATATAGCAACAATAGCCTGCAGTATGTTCCTGACAACTTCTTGTGTAGACCTGACCCAAGAGCCACAGTCTTTCATTACTGATGAAGATTACATTGCCAGCATGGACCTAACAGGTCTTCAACAAGCTGCAACAGGACTTTATAACGATTTATGGAATGGGAACTATGGTTTTAACTGCCGTTTACAACGCATAAATGTATGTGCAGATGATATTACTTATCGTGCGGCAAAAGCAAATAATGAATTGGCCAATTACTATAGACTATCTCCCAATATCACAGCCAACACTGCAGATTTCGATACTACTTGGTCACTATTTTTTGCCGTTATCAACCACTCCAATACACTTAGAAGACGGTATTACCGGAAAATGCAGACCAAGCCAAGAAGTTTGAAGAAGTATTAGGAGAAGCTTACTTCCTCCGTGGACTTTCTTATTTTTATTTGGTACGCATGTATGGTGATGTACCCCTAATTCTAGCAGAAACAGACGCTTCAACGTACATGCCGAGAACTGCTGTTGCAGAAATCTATGATCAAGCGATTATTCCTAGCTTGAAAAAAGCAGTAGAAATATTACCGGCAAAAAGTCGCAGCGGCTTCAGCTCTACTCCTTCCAAATGGGCAGCCGAAGCTTGTCTGGCAGACGCTTACATGACAATGGCCGGTTGGCCTTTGAAAAGAGGACAAGAGTATTACTCACTGGCAACGGCTGCAGCTAAAGACATCATAGACAACTCTGGTTTGTACCTGACCGAAGAATATGCAGAATTGTGGAAAGAAGCCAATAAAGCACAACCCAATGAAGTAATGTTTGCCATCCACCATAATGCGAAGATGAAGACGGCAAGTAACTATGGAAAGTCTTACTACCCCAGCGATTTTGCCCCCAATGCCGGTTGGTCTGACTACTATGCAAACGAAAGCTTCTTTCTAAATTATCCGGATGATGCACGTAAAGAGTGGAATTATATGACAGAATGGGAAACTAAAAACGGTCATGTCACTTATAAAGAAAGTGCCGATAAGCTTCCCGCCATTTCCAAGTATTATGACTATGACAACGGCGCACCCGGTAAGAGTGCCCAAGCTAATGGTATCACTTGTATCTACCGTTACGCCGATGTCCTGCTGATGTACGCAGAAGCTTCCACCCGTGCCACAAACAGTGTAAACGCACAAGCTTTGGATGCCATTCAGAAAGTACAGAAACGTGCCGGTTATGCACAAGACCAGCTGACCACAACTACTGATCCTACAGCTTTCACAACAGCTGTATTCAACGAACGCGGTTGGGAATTCTTTGCAGAAATGAAACGTTGGTTCGAACTTGTTCGTCTGGAAAAGGTAAGTGAAGTTAGAGCCGAGACTTGGAATGGTTCGCTTTTCCAAAGCAACAACCATTATTACTTCCCCATACCTTATCAGCAAATCCGTCTGACACAGTGGACTAATAATGCAGGCTACTAATACTGATAAAAACGTAATAACACAAAACTTCTAACCTTATTTATCAAGAAATCAAATAGACCTTAATCAATTTGATATGTACGAAAGGGAGGGGCCGTGAGGTTCCTCCCTTTTATTTATCAATACAATGTAATACTACCCAAACAACATCCAACTAAATCAGGGAAAAGACATCCAGCTGGAAACTAAAAGCTTCATGCTGAAAACTAACAATATAAGACTATCCCTAATAGATAAAACAACGATATCACTCTATTTCCAATACTCTCATTAGAGCGTGATAGATAGGTATGAAAAAACACCTATCACACCCTAATAAATTTATAATCACATATATACTCCTTTGCGTGATAGCGTGACAGATGTTTTTATTTTTTTGTGTAGAAACAAAAATACCAGTAAATGCTATTTCTTTTCCGTACTTTCAAAGTGGCGTTGCTGCTGTTCCACCTGCTTCATTTCATTGATACGTTCCTGCTCTTCCCTGGCAAGGCGCTCTATTTCATTGAAGTCAATCTCTCCGACTTCAGTTTTTCCAAAGATTTCCGTCTTTTGCGGAACCGGAAGCTCTCTATACAAGGCTACACGTTCCGCAGGCAAAGTAGCTATTTCAATCACTGCCTGGGGATGGAACTGTATACCTGGATGCAAAAGACGTGCTTTTATTTTGATAGTACCTGCTTTCGTTGTTGTACGGATCAGTGCAGGTGCAGTCCCCCAACGACTGACACGGGGATTGGCTTCTACCTCTCTTCCACCGACCAACTCTCCTTCTCCTTCCACCTCAAAAATAACGGTTTCTTGAGAAAGGCGCTTTACATAGCCATCCTTATCGGTAATGGAAGCAATCACCGTGACCATATCCGAACCATTGGCACGCAGGGGCAGTCCAGAATCAACAGTCAGTACAAGCTGTTCATTACGTTTGGAAGGCATATTCTTGGTCCTAGCAACAATCTTGCCATCCAGGAATCCCTCAGCCACAATACTACATTGTTCCGGTTTCCCGGCCCGATGAAGTGCCCGGACATCCACAAAGCTATAAGCACCCTTAAAAACAACGGGAGGATGACGAATCCCCTTCTCCTCCAGCAACGGCACTTGCACAAGGGTGTCTTTTTCGTTCACAATGACACGTACACTATCACAGTTGGTATAAACCACTATATCCTCGGGGGAAAAAGGAGTCATGGCATTAGCTATATACACCATCGGCCCACTATCAGCCTGCTCCAAGTGCAGGTGCGGATCACGCTGGCTCATCATCATGTAATAGGAATACTTTGGCTGACGGAACATATCCATCAGTCCTCCCCAGAAAGGGTCAGGATGATAACCACGCTGGTGGTCAAACGAATGCCACAAGGCACCTCCTATATGCCCCCGAGGAGATTTGTAGAACTGATCAACCGTAAGAGAGCCGCCATAATCCTTGCGGGCATAGTGCTGGGCCTGGCGAATCTGTGGCTCTTCACCCCATTCACGTGCCACACGGCTGTAAGAATTGTGGGAATTCCAGTCATCCACACAGTCACCATACTCCCGGGTAAAGCAGGATTTGCCTGCATTCCGGTAAAACGCCTCGTTCTTGGGGGCTGTATAAACTACATCATATCCCATTGCTCCTTTGCTCTTGTCATCAATGGCAGCATAGCAACCCGGAGCCGGATACTCTTCATGAGTAGCCCGATAGGCATTCTGTGCGAAAGACTCCGGAAAAGCCGTCTCATTAAGTACCGGTTCCCACAGAAGGACAGACGGATGATTACGGTCTCGACGGACCATATTACGGATGTCGGAAAGGATACGTTCTTCAAACACCGGTTCCGGATTCCAGTACTGCCAGCCGGGAGTGGCTACAATAATGAACATGCCCAGTTCATCGCAGGCATCCATAAATGCAGGGTCTTGGGGATAGTGTGCCGAGCGTATAATCCGGAAACCAGCATCACGCATTTTCTTCACGTCCAGCCAATGCAGGTTGTTGGGTACGGCATTCCCGATATAAGCATAGTCCTGATGGCGGTTTACCCCCATCAGTTTGTCTCCGAACGGCTTACCGTTGATATAGAGACCGTCGGCACCGCGAAACTCAATGCTTCGGATACCGATACGGGAAACAACAGCGTCGCACAGCTTGCCGTTAAGATAGACAGAGGTGCGGAGCCGATTCGGAGTATCGGGATGCCACAAAGACGGATTTCTGACAGTGAGCTGCTGCATGACGTGTCCATCACTTCCGGCAGACAAGCTGAGACTTTTCCTTGTACTGGCCACCTGCTTGCCAACAGCATCCAGCAGGGTTGACTCCACTACCACCCGGCAACCACTCTCTCTATCATTGACGATATGAGTCTTGACATTCACCCGAGCCTTTTGGTCCGACACATCCTCATAGCTGACAAACACGCCTCCCCCAGCCACCTGGCCAGCCTCATTGGCATCGCTTACATGCACGTCACCGGTACAGATAAGATAACAATCACGGTAGATGCCACCAAATACACAAAAATCCATCGTATACTGTTTGCGCCCCGGCGGGAAAGAAGGGTCATCACTGTTATCAGCACATACGGCAACGGTTACCTCATCACCTGGACGCACACCAACAGCAGTCAAATCTATACTCACCGGGAGAAAACCACCGAAGTGCTCCTTTACCTTGTAACCATTGATATAAAAGCTGCTTTTACCCATAACCGCCTCAAAATAGAGGGACAACCGCTTACCTTGATACCGAGTATCGACAGTGAAACGCTGGGAATACCAGGCCGGCCCCTGATAATTGCGAGAACCGCTCGCCTCGGAAGGAACCAGCTGTACGGTATGCGGTAGGTTTACCAGCTCCCACTTGCTGTCATCCAGTTGCAAAGGATCAGCTTTTAAAGGAATATCCCCCCGATGAAAACGCCATCCAGGATTAAAGTCCAATACCTCGCGGCCGGAATTGGGCACCGGATAAAAACTGGCAGCAGAAAAGTGTTCTTGTGCTTGCAGTACACCGATGCAAGCCCAGAAAATAATTAATAAAAGAATCTTTTTCATAATCTATATCATTGATTTGTCATTCTATCCACACGTATTACCGCCGGTTTTCCACAAAGCATCCCCTGCGGCATAGGTACTTTGATTTCCCTTCCATTGAGAACAATCCGAATCCCTTTCAGAGCCGCATTCATGCAAGCATCGGTGACAGAAACCACAATCTCCCCTGCTTCTTCCCTTATCAGCACCGCACACGGGGCAGAAGCGGAAAGAGACAAACCTTCTGCCTGCAAACCTTTATTGCCGGGATACAAGACAGCTTCCACCACCTTTCCATCCATAGAGCAGACCGCCTGCACCAGGGTATCGTTCTGCAATACCCGGAACGGCAGTTCATCCGACGGTATCTGCCGGCCTGCATAAACCACATAGCCATAGGTATCATCAACCGGACGCTGTCCATGATTTGCCCACAGACGGAGGATTCTGGCTTCTGAGGGCAAGCCTTGTTTCTTTTCATTCACCTTGTTCCGCTTCACCCAATCTGTGGGACGAGTCTCGCAAGTAACAAATGCTTCACGGGTATACTCAGGAAGTATCCGATAGGCAAACTTACCTTTCTGCACCAGCCAGAGGGGAGTACCATCTGCCGACAAAAGCGAGTGAGTACCGGAAGCGACAAGCTCCATTTTTCCCCTTTTCATCGAGAAAACTTCATCCGTCCAAGCCGTCTGGTCGATGGTGGTACGAATCTCCCCATCCAGTTCAGGACGCTTATTGGTTACGCCCGCACCCAAAGCTACCATGTAATCTCCCAGAATGAAATAAGACTTATATGCCTTGAAGCCATAAAGAACCTCGTTCAAGCCCTCACTGTTCCCCTTGTCGTTCACACCCTCTTTCGCAGAAGCGTTCATCTTTTCGAAGATATATCCTGCAACGGCATTACTCCCGCCATCCGTAGCACCGGCAGCAAAATTACTCCTGCTGCAATAACCACGCCAATTCTCTACGGGAACCAGCTTGTCCATGCCTTCGCGTGCAGTCACACCCGGGGAAGCGGTGACATCCCAACCGCCCATAATCCGGAAATACTCATCGCCGCTGCGCTGGAACAACGTCATTCCATCCGTCGGATAGAAATTGTAGGCATCAGCAAAACTGGCGGCACTCTCCAGTCCGTCACAACGGACAGAGGCCATATTAATCGTGATATGATAGTCGGGGGTCTTCTTTATCAAGTCGTCGTTGTTGAAGAACCAACGGGTACCGGAATAGATGCCCGGAGCATACTCCTCCATCATGATGCGATTCTTCTTCACCTCTTGCTGCAATTGCAACAGTTCCCGCTGCTCTTCGGGGGTGAAAGAGTCCATCCAGTTGCCGATAAGGTTATCCAGCATTCCGGCATAAGGGATGGAAAGCTCTGTGGGATTATATACATACGAGCCACGGTCCAGGCAAGGAAGGCGATATCCCTTATAATAATACCAGGCACCACCACGCAGGAAATTAAGAAGTGCCTGCACATTATCCCGGCCCAGATTCTTGGCCCAGGGAGAGCCTTTCAGCATATTCAGCATTTTAAGTGCATTGGAAGTCCCGTCAATGGGATAGCCCCAAATCAGGCATTGCTTTCCATGTCCCCAACCTGCCCCGTCGGCAGTGAATCCCTCAGTCCAAAAAGCATCGGAATACGTAGTTTGGGAGGTCATACTGATACCGCGCTGGCAAACTTCCGCCAGCAAGTCTATCATAGGAATGGAACGGTACATGGCGGCCACGGGCAATAGGGAACGATAGGCCAATGCATTGCCGCCCACCCACCACACATGGTTGCGGAAACGGGAAATGGAAACTACATTCCCATCGGTTTCGTCGTGGCGGAGAGGTTGGGTCCAGGCTTGTAAGGCTATGGTTTTCAACATATCACATACCTCTTGCAGCAATGTGCCGCCTTTCCCGCCTTCCGCATCATCCATCTGTTTCAGATAGCAGAAATAAGTATTGACCGCTGCCGTAGGTATGGCAAAGCAAGATGCATGGAAACGGGGACCGTCATTGGGGCGTCCTGCCTCGATACCGCCGTAATGCAAGATTGCCTTCAGCACTTTACCGGACAAGGCCTGCTCTTCTGTCAGTTCACCTTTACGATAGGCATCCGCAACTTTCCAGATACGGTTGAAGGCATCCGCCACGAACAAGCCTATTTCAGCCTGCGGGTTGGAGTAAGGTTTCTGAAAGGCATTCTCTTTGCGGAATTGCTCTTCCTGCCCCCTTAAACCAGAAAAGATACCGTCGGCAGTGAGTTGTGCCAGGCACTCCTGCGCACTCAACCGGGTGTCCAGGGAATGATAACGGTAAGGATGCTGCGCAAAGGAAGCGCGGAAAGCCTCGATGGACTTCTCCTTCTCTGCATCTCCCCGCTGCCGGGCTTCGTTGTAGTAACGGTGATAATTATTGAAAGCAAACTGTGTTTCCTTCTCCTGCGGAAAAGCAGGTGCAACCAAGCAAAGGCCGAGAATGGTCAGAATAAGGTTTCTCTGCATATTAGAATCGTATTGGTTATTGTATAATGTCCGATTATATTTTCAGCAAATATAATGAAAGGCAGAGGGAAGAAATGACGGCAATCATACAAAACAGATGCAGTTTTCGTACGGAACTGGCTGAGTGCGGCAGCAGGCATAAAAAGATTGGCTATCTTTGTTTCATCATAATAACCTTATTAACAACATTCCCCATGAAAAGACATCATCTGCTTTTTCTCTTTGCCGCTTTCATAGCTATAACGTCTTCTGCCCAGAAGCTGGACAATCTGGTAGAACTGAAACAGAAGTCGGAAAACCCACTGTTTCATCACTTGGACAAAGCTCCACGTACACCAGCTTTCGAGTGCGAAGGCTATTGGGCCTGGGGAAGTTCGGTAGTGAAAGGAGATGACGGCAAGTACCATATGTTCGTTTCCCGCTTTCCCAAGAGCTTGCCGTTCCATCCGGGATGGATGGTAGCCTCGGAGATTGTAAATGCCGTATCCGCGCCACCGCA
>ERZ779711.292-NODE-292-length-10385-cov-1.42294_pt1 | contig 10385 bp, 1 predicted proteins | sample MGYA00511903_ERZ779711 | MGnify/ENA primary metagenome ERZ779711 (study PRJEB29588, sample SAMEA2142848) | human gut metagenome | biome: human gut; feature: human-associated habitat; material: faeces | place: Denmark | collected 2008/2010 ... | reverse complement strand
GTTTACCTTTAGAATCAAGAACATCTTTAGTAGGTTTAATAGAATCTAATAAAGAATTGCGATGATGCATAATAGGTAATCCATGTTTAGCTTCATGATCTTCATTGCGAGCTTCATCATTAATTAGTATTCTACCAGCACTAATATGACTTATTCTAAAAGTATTAGAACCTGTAAAGCGAATATCATTACGAATAGCTTGATTATTACGGAAGATCATTTCATGACGATTAACAGCGTCATTGAAATGTTTCGTAATAGCCGTAGCATTCATAATACTATCCATATTTGAATGATTAATTCTAGAAGCGGGAAATAAATCAGTACAAATTTGATATATTTGATTAAATGAAAGAGCTACATTATCAATAGAAATTTCACCGTCAGTATCACCTGTATATTCAGAATCAACAACCCCAATCATTGTCTGACTATTCATAATATCTTTAATCTGCTTAGATGTAAGATTAGAATACACAAGTTCTTTAAGTGTATCCATTAGCTTCTTAAAGCGATCTTTTCTAAACTGATCAAAGATAATATCAATGTTACGTTCAGAGTTCTCTCTATCTTTAGCAGATATATTATTACGAGAATTAAAAGCAATATCGTAATGATACATGAATCTAAATAACTCTCTTTGATATTCAGCAAAAGTCTTAGCCATATCATCAGTAAATGCAAATTTACGTGGATAATATACGCCATTTGCACCTTGAACTGTATATGCTATACCATTTGTAATAGTTTCGAGTTTAGGAATAGAACCTAATTTATACTCTTTACCATTACGATTCATTACAACATCATAAGAAGCTCTATTAGGATTCTCTTCTAAATCAGTTTGAACTACAGTAACCTCATCACCTTCTTTAATACCATCAAGTAACTCATAAATACCTAAGTTAGTAGCAGTACTATTACCTAGAATATTCTCAGGAGCACCGTTAGGACTAAAGTTAATATCTAGACCTTCATGATATGTTTTACCTTTAATCTCAGGTGTACGATTAATAAAATCAAGAACTTGAGCTTCTGTTAAAGGTAAACCATTAGTAGGAGCAACATCTATAAGATCATAGAAGAAACTATAATTATTATAAAGTTCTTTATAAGTAGCATCTTTAGTTACTGCAAATCTAGCACTATAGTAATCACGTCTATTTTTAAATTCATTATGAAGATAATTAGTGATATTCATAATAGACATGATTTCAGGTATGAGTTCTTTGTAGTTATCACCACGATATTCACGCATACCATTAACAAGATCATAATAGTTAATCTTATTAATTCTAAAACCACTTCTATCACTAATAAAAGCAACAAGCGTACCAAAGAGATTAAAATTATCAACAAAGATACCACCTAAGTCTTGAGCAATCATAGCAAATTTGTTATGAAGAGTTTCATCAAGACGTATAGCAATAGCATCAGAATTATAATCTGTAGATTGAGTAAGAACTTGTGCAAACTTAGCAACAAGATCAGATTCATAAATAGTATTCAGAGCATCTGTAAGAGATTGCATATCTGACTGCCATTTAGATTCATCTTTATATAGACTCTTAAGATTATCAAGAGCATTGATAGCATTACGACAATTTTCAGCAGTATTCAATCGAATTGAATTTCCATCTTCATCAATGTTAATACTAACAGCAGCTGCAACTTTCTTAGCAGTTTCAATAATCTTAGTTTCAACACCGGTAAGTTTAGCGTCTGTAAAGTACTTATTCATTAGAGCTTTAATATAAGCATCAGAAGCATACTTACTACCAACTTTAGTGTTTCTAAGTAGCTTTGGAATCAGCACTAAAGCGTTTATCAAATCCGTGTCAAATAATGCCAAATTTACCCCCTCTTGGCTCATTAGAGACGTTAAAAATTCGAGCATAGATTTAGTATCAATGCCCTCAATTTTGAAGTCTATAAGGGGCTGATTTGAAGCCGTTACAAACTCGATTGGCGCATCATCGGTATTAGTAGAACTTTCATCACTTACAAATTCAGTAGTAATACCATTAGCACTAGAAACAGTCTCTATAACCTCAGTTTTAGGAGCAATAGTTTCATCAGTGGAACTCTGTTGAGCTTTGTAGTCCCCGGTAGGAGGCAAGGACTGGTCAGGAGCGGAGCTTTGTGTTTGTCTAGCAATGAGAATATAATCATCGTTAGGAGTTGCCATATTAGCAGGAGTAAGCACGTAACGATTAAGTTGATTCTCAAAACCTTCAATAACAATACCAACATCTTTACGAGGATTCGGAGTATTAAGCACTCTATATTCAACACCACCAATAGATACATACAAAGCATATTTAGGATTCTTACGACCTAAGTTATCTTCTATAGTATTATTGATAATATCAAATTTAGTTTGCATACTCTTAGCTTCCTGCATAATTTTGTTAGTAAGAGTATTAATATCAGTCTTAGTAGTCTCACTTAAACCAAAGTGAACATCAGCTAAGAAACTAGGCAGAGGTCTACCACTTTGTTCAAGAACCTGAGCTGTATAACGACTAAGATGCCACAAATAACTATTAAGTTCAGTACTAAGATCACCGTTATTTACACTAGGTGCATATTCAATTTCTGTTTTAGTAACAGCATCAATCCAATTGAATCTACGACCAAAGAATATATTATCGAATATAGAGTATTTAGCAGCAATACGAGTAACAATCCATTTAAGATTTGTAGTTGTAAGTGTATCAAATGAATTATCTAAAGCTCTATTAGTAGCATCATTAAACTCTTTAATTTCTTCAAGAAGCATTGCATCTTTAGAAGTAAGAGATTTACTTTTACGTCTATTCTCAATAACGTTAGCAAGAGGTGAATCTGTAACTTGAGATTCAGACATAAGAGCATCATAGAGACTAGAAGCTTCATTGGATAAAGGTTTAATACCTTCAAATTCTCTATAAGATCTACCGAATGTACCACTACCTATCGGTGCAGCATTTGAATTTTCTTCTGTTGCAAGCGCATCACGTTCTTCTTGTTGTCTCGCTTGACGTTCTTGTTCTGCTTTAAGTGCAGCTTCTCTACGAGCATTAGCGGCTTTAGTGTCAGATTCTTGTCTTTGTAGTCTAGCAAGACGAGCATTATATGCAGCTTTTCTTGTGTCTGAATCAGAGAACTTTGATTCATCTGCTTGTAAAGCTTCAGAAGTTTGATACGTATTAAGTTCATCAGTTAGATCTTTATCAGTAGAAGCTTTGATTTCATCTTCATATAATTTGATTTGGTCTTTAATATCTTCAAATCCATTACCATTACGATAATAATCAAGTTCAGCATCAATAGCAGTTCTTCTATTTTCATAGAATCGTTTAGCTTCTTCCGGATTAGTAAGATTAGATAAAAGAGTTCTAGCTTGTTGAGCAGCCTCTTTATCATCTTTATTTAAATTAAGAGCTTCAATGTTTTTAGTCGCTGTATCTCGAATATTACTAATATCACTAAGAGTTTTATTGTAAGATTCAAGTTTACTATTAGCACCTTTAAGAGCTATTTTAAGACCTAATAATTGTTCAGCAGTAGCATCTTTAGGAGCATTAGTGATTGCATTTTCAAGTTCACTTATTTGTTTCTTAAGACTAGCAATCATTTTATCGTAAACACTTAATGCAGCTTTAGCATCTTCAAGAGTTGCATTATTTTCAGCATAAGTATTTATATCAGCTTTCTTAGCTATACGAATATTATCGTCTGTATATTTAGAATCAACATAATTACTAAGATACTCTTTAGATTCAGCAGCACGCTTTTGATATTCAGCAGGATTAGCTGTAATAGCTTCGAGTTCTAGTTCATTAAGTCTTTTTTGAGCTTCAAGAGTAGCAATACGACGTTGATATTCATAGAGATTTTTGTCGGTAGTACCATTGACTGCATCGAAATGTTTATTGTAAATATCTTCAACAGCTTCAATCTTATTAAGAGTCTGTTCAAAGTAATCAGCATTTGCAAGTAGAGATTCACCTTTATCAAGTGCAATTTGTTCTTCAGCACTAATAGCTTCACCTCGATCTCTTCTATCTTTAATAGATTGAATTTCTTTAAGAGAAGCACTCATATTTCTAAGCATCTCTTTATAGAATTCAAGTGAACCATCAAGACTATTAGCTGCAACTTGATTAAGAATAGCTTCTTGTTCTTTCAGTTTAGCACCGACAATATCACCTTCTGCAAGAGATTCAACAATACCATCAAGACCTGAACGCATAGCTTCTGTAGCACGTTCAATACCTTTAAGATATTCATGTTCTCTTTCAATACCACGTTTATTGATCTTAGTTTCAATAAATGGCATTATTGCTTGCATACCAGCACCACCTAAAAGACCTCCAATACCTTCAGTCCAAATATCAGGATCTTTAAGATAACTACTAACTCTCATGCTAAAATCAGTAAGAGCGTCAGTATCAGAAAGTAAACCAAAATCTTTACGAGCTGCATGAGTACCTTCTTGCATCGCAATACTCATAGTCATTTCATCTGCCATTTCAGCAAGAGAACCTCCAGCGAAACCTCCAATAGCTCTAAGAATTTGACCTCTATCCGCATTGGGTATAGCATTTAATGTACGAACTATAGCAAATTTATCACCCGTTGCCATAGCTTTACGAATGTTATCTCTAGTAGCTTTAGTAAGAGTTTTAGCAGTACCTAAGATATTCATCCATTCAACTACGTCATAAGCTATATTAGACATAGATCTCCAATAACCTTTAGAAGCTGCATTATCTGCATATCTATCGGCAATACTTTCAATATTAGTATCATTTAGAGGAACTTCTTCTAATCCCGGAGCTTTAAGAATAGCATTGCCATTTTCATCACGTTCAACATAGTTCTTATAATTATTAAGAAACCATTCACGTTCTTGTTCATAAGTACCATAAGCTTCACGTGAAGAATCAAGTACTCTACTAATTACAGCAGAACCATAAACATCAGCAATTTTACTAGCACCACTTAGAGCTTTTGCTTTTTGCATTTCATTAGCAATACCAAATACATCTTTAACGTATTTAGATTTACTTCCAAGATTCACAGCACCTCTAAAGGCTTTTCCAAGTAATAGAGAAGCACCACGAGCAGGTAGCATTATACTAGCAGCACTACCTAGTATAGAGGGAACCATAGACGCCCAATAACCACCTCCACCCATACGATCTAACAAACTACCACGTTGGGCTTGTTCAGTCATATAAATAGGAAATGCTTCTCTAGTACCTTCATTGATAGAATTACCAATACGTTCTAAGAAGTTACGAGTATAAGCCTCATCACTTCCCACAAGTTTAGCAGGAAGTGCGAGCAATGAACCCGCACTTTCTATTGTACCACCAATTATTTCTCCAACAGTTTGAACAAGAGAGTTACCAATACGATCCCAAGTAGATTGATTTCTCGCACGACTCTCTACATAATTACGATAGTTATTAGGAGTAATACCTATGCTACCGTTATGCTTTTTGGTAAGATTCAGATATTCGTCATTATCCATACGATTATCTGGTGATTGAGAACCTATTTGATCAAATATAGGTTTAACTTCACCATTATATTGAATCTTGCCATCCTCTCCAAATAGAGGTATTGCTTCATACGTTTTATCGTTAGGCATATTATCTTAACATAAGAGGATCATTAGACCAATAAGAAACATCATAAGCACTCTTTTGCTGAGGAGTAAGATATTGAGTAGGAACAAAGTTTTCTTTAAGTTCATTACCGTGATTAAGTTTATATATTAATGTAGGCAAATTATTACGTAAAGAAACATTATCAGCAAAAGAATAATTTAAAGAACCTTTAGCGTATTCAATATTAACGTAACGATTCAAAGCTGGATTATATTTTTGAACATTAACACTATAAGTACCACTAGGATGCTTAGTAATATTATATTTAAAATCACCAGATGTTATAGGGTAATAATTACCACGAGGATCAATATTAGTATCATTAGTTATAACATCAAGAGCTTGAGATACATTACTTACCATTTGATCTCCAATAGTATTAAATCTATTTAGAGAACGTTCTTGAGGATTAGTAATACGAGAAAGATCTGCACCAAGCTGTTCAATATTTCCACTAAATGCCATAATTTCATTAGCAGTTTGCCTTTGATAAGCATCATAAGGATTAGTCATAGCTTGATTGTATGAACATTGAGCACCTTTTCTCATAGCGTCTCTAAGAGCCATATTAGCACCATCATCATCAGTATATAATATGGCTTCTCTAGGAACTTGATTATCACCTTGAGCCGGTATAGTAACTTTTAAATATAAACGACCTGTAGCATCAGAACCAATAGATAAATTTCTAGCTGACATCTGATATACAGCGTTATTACCAGAACCACTCTTACGAGAACTAAATATATCCTTAAAATCTTCACTAGAAGTCAAAGGCATACCGATAACTTTTTCTAAGAACTTAGCATTCTCAGGATCATCACCAAGACTTGCAGTAGCAAAATTCCAAATACCAGCGTTATCTTCAAGAAGTCTAGCAACACCATCAAGAGCATCACTGAATGCAGCTTTATTGTTACTGATAGGAGTAAATAAAGTAATAGGTGTTGTTTGAGGTTTAATACCTACATTATTTGCAGCAGTTAAAAAGTATCTAGTAAGATTACTTTTATCAACTTTACCTTTATCTATAAATCCAGTATAAGATAAGCTAGCTCTAAAGTCTTTTAATTCAGCACCTTCACCGTATCGTAAGAAAGTATTAATTATATCTTCTGGACGTTTAAGATTTTTAATAGCAGCTGCAAGTTCATCTTTATTATCTCCTCGGTAATAACTTAAAAGCTCAGCTTTAGTATCTTCGATAACTTCGCTATGATCAGGATTATTACCATCAAGTTGTCTAAACATTGAATCATAAATAGCATTATTTTGTTGAATAATGTTTTGAGCATCAATGTAAGATTTTTCAGCTTGTTGATAAAGATAACGAGATTGATCATCTTCTGCGCCTTCATATTTAGCCATAGTAGCCTTGGCATTATCTAAAGCTTCTGTAGCTGTTTTAATATTTGCATCCACTACAGCAATCATAGCATTACCCGGAAGATTAGCTCTAGTAAAACCAATAGATTCAGTCATCTGACCTTTAATCTTTTCAAGTTGTTCTCTTTTAGCTTTAAGAGAATCAATAAGAAGATTATCAAACCACTTAACATCAGTCTTACTTTCAACAGAAGTATAAGCACCAATCTTAGCCATATTCAGTAATGAACTTATATTTTGCTCTGTATAGATTTTATTATAAGTAGCACCCATACGAGCTTGATAAGCTTCATCAGATTCATTAGGTTGTTGCTGCAAAGCACTCATACTATTTGCCATACCTTGATCAATATACTTTTGAATAACAACCGGATCTTGTAAAGCAATAGCTTGTTGCTTTTTAGTTAGCTTAGTAAAGTCAGAAGATGACAACATACTTTGTTGCATCTTAGGGTCAGTAGCAACATATTGTTTAAGAGCGTTAGTTACAAGTGAACTATTAGTACCACCTTGTTTACTATTAAGCCACTTATCAATTTCAGCTTCTTTAGCCATAGCTGTTCTAAATTCAGGTTTAGCCGAGAGAACAGCAGTGAATACTTCACGAATTTCATCTTCTGTTACTGATTCGATTGTACTATCACGAGTAAGAACACCGGAAAGATTACCACCTCTATCAGCAATAATCTTTTGAACAGTAGCTTGTACTTGTTCAGATGTACCGGGAATGTTCATCAAATCAGTAGCATCTTTAATAAATTCAGCATTAAATACAGAACGCTTATCAGCTTTCCATGCTTTCATCATTTCAAGAAGCTCTTTTTGATATACAGAACGATCGTGACCTTTACCAAGAGCAGTACCAAATGTAGTAATTGATTGTTTACCATTACCACCAAGACTACCACCAGCTTTATTAAACTTCTCAAGAATCATAGCTCTATTTGCAGCTTTATATTCTTCAGGAGCATCACTAGCTTCATTCTGTTGCATAAGAGCATCAAATTGAGCTTTATTACTTAGAATTGTTTTAACACCTTCATCGGTAAGAAACTTACGAGCACCATCGCTAACAGCTGTATCAGCAAAGAACCAACCTCCATCTTCATCAACTTTAGCTTTAATGTGTTCTTGAGTTTCATTAATTTTACCTGCAAGAGCTTCTTCATCTGCACCTTGAATCGCATTATATTCAGACATCTTAATAGCCATTTCATTATATGCGTTTTTATTGCGAATAGCACGTTCTTGCAGATTATCAGCAGCAGTTGTTATAGCTGCACCAGCTTCTCTAAATGACGTCAAGTCCAGAGGTCTAGCATCAGGTTGCTTGACATAAGTAAGATCAGCATATTTTAGTCTAACTGCCATATCATGTAAGTTATTATAAACAACAATACCCTCTACCGAATTAACGATAGAGGGTGTAGGATTTAAGTCAATATGTATAAAACGTATAGCATTATGCAAAATTATAATAGTAATCCGGCATAGTAACAGCATCAGGAACAACAGAACCTCTTCTGTTTAAACGTTTAGTACGAAGTGAACGTTTAGGAACAGTAGAACCTCCTTGAATTTTTTTAAGATCTTTAAGACTACTAATTCCAAACATTCGCATAAGAGTATCTTTAGGCATATTATCGAAAATATAATCCCTAGATTTATCATCTTTAAGAACACTAATAAGATTAGCAGTTTGTAAGTTTTCTCTATCAAATTTAGATTGATAAGCATTACCAATAGAGCGTCCTAAACTAGCAATCATATCGCCAATAGCAGCTCCTTGTTGACTTCTACGTTGAACAATCTCCATTTGATGATTGAACTTATTAGCTTCATTCTCAGCTCTAATTTGACTATTTCTAGCAGCAATTTCAGCATTAGTCATACGAGAACGATTACGAAGCTCAACTTCTTTATTATGTTCATCTTGTTTAACTCTACTACGCATACGAGAACCTTGAGTTCTAGCAAGTAATATAGACTGACGAGCGACTTGAGAATTAGAACTGTTACTTGTAATATATTTTTCAAGACTACGAACAGTATTATTAATATCTCCAATTTCAGCGTCAGTATTTATATCAGTTTCTAGTTCTACACGATCCATAAGAGGAATTTCAGGAACTCGCATACTTTCCATACGATCAATTAAACCTTTATTAGTTATAAATTGACTTATACCACCAATAAGATTACCACCAACTTCAGAAACAAATCCCGGACTTATAAAGCCACCATCAGCATATTTGCGAGTTTTACCACCACAACGCAAACCTTGTTGAATAGTAGTTAAAGGATTTTGAATTTGAGTTTTATCGTTAGATGTAAAAATTACTTCTTGTTCCGTAGCATAACTTCCGCTATTATTCCGTTGAGTACCATAAACAGGAACAGAAATATCAACAATTTGACCACCATCATAATACTTTCTAATTTTACCTCCACAACGTGCTTCAATAGGTTCAGCTTCCATACCAGATTCAGCTTTTATACTTTCTTGAAGATTATAGAGTTGTGCAAGTTCATTTTGAATTGCAGCAATTTGTGCATTAGTTCTTTGAAGATCAGCATTAGCTTTCTCAGCGTTACGACCATTAGTATTACGATCAATTGCATAAGTACTACGGTCAGTTAGAGAAAGCATCCTACCAAGCATCATAGATTTTATCGGAAGAGAACTTTCAAGATAACCTTTATGTTTCATAAGAGGTTTAGCAAGATCAGCAAATGTAGTTCCATTATACTTTAAAGTATCAGAAAATACATAAGCATTATCTGCGTCAGTCATAAGAGCTTCACCACCTTCTACTTCTGCATTAGGTCCATAAGGAACACCACCTTGTTCATGAGAAGGACCATTAACTTCTGCGGTATTAGAAGATGTTTCTTCAATCATACCACCATCAGCATAATGTTTAGCTTTACCACCACAACGTTTACGTTTAAGTCTTCCACCACAACGAGCGGCAATTCTACCAAAAGCAGAACTAGGATCAATATCACCAAATGGAGTGCCTTGAATAGTAGGTTGAACTAAGTCACTACCAAAGTTAGCATCGTCTTGATAACCGGTAACACCTGTGATATTAGAGTCACCATATATATCAAGAGTGCCTTCTTGTTGAGCAGTGTTGGATAATTTAAGTTCATCTTGAAGAATACGTTCATTACCTGCAACAATCTGACGTTGCCTATCAGCTTCTTCCGCAGCTTTCTTAGCTTTACGTTTCTTCTTACGACCAGTAAATAATCCAACAATACTACCAATAATAGCACCTGCTGCCATACCAATAGGACCTGCCCAAGCTCCAAGAGTTGTACCAGCTAACG
>ERZ779711.290-NODE-290-length-10469-cov-1.43067_pt1 | contig 10469 bp, 11 predicted proteins | sample MGYA00511903_ERZ779711 | MGnify/ENA primary metagenome ERZ779711 (study PRJEB29588, sample SAMEA2142848) | human gut metagenome | biome: human gut; feature: human-associated habitat; material: faeces | place: Denmark | collected 2008/2010 ... | reverse complement strand
AAATCCAAGAATCTAAAGATATCGTTACAAGAATAAAATTTCTGGTAGAGAATGGTACATTTCGATATATTATGAGCGGTTCATTGCTGGGAGTAGAATTAAATGATTTAAGATCAGCTCCGGTTGGATACCTTGAAATCTATGATATGTATCCGTTAGATTTTAAAGAGTTTGTCAGGGCAGCAGGGGTGAAAAATGATGTAATTCTCATGTTGGAAGGTCATTTTAAAAAGAGAAACCCGGTGGATGATTTTATTCATTCCAAAATGCTGGATCTGTTTTATTTATATCTGATTGTTGGCGGAATGCCGGAAGCTGTTGCTGTTTATCTGGAAACAAATGATCTGGGAAAAGTCGCCAAAGTGCATGAAAAAATTATACGATTATATAAAACTGATTTCTCAAAATATGAAAAAAATTATAAACTGAAATTGCAGGAAATATACGATGCAATGCCAGGACAGTTAGATCAGAAAAATAAGCGTTTTCAATTAAATGCAGTTGAAAAAGGCATGAGTTATGACCGGTTAAAGAATGATTTTCTTTGGTTAAAAGACGCAGGAGTGGCAATTCCTGTATACAATATCAGTGAACCCAAATTGCCTCTGATCGTTAGTGAAAACCGAAATCTGTTTAAACTGTTTTTTTCAGATGTTGGGCTGCTTACAAGCTGTTATTCCAATCAGGTTAAACTTGCTATTTTAAATAAGGAAAAAGCAATCAATAATGGAGCTCTCTTTGAAAATGTTGTTGCGCAGGAATTATTAGCGAAGGGGCATAAGGAATATTATTTTAACAGTAAACAGCAGGGAGAGCTTGATTTTGTAATCGAACTGGATGGAAAAGTGGTACCTTTGGAGATTAAATCCGGTAAGGACTATAAAAGGCACTCTGCATTAAATAATGTTCTGAAAAATGAAAATTACAAGATCAAAGAAGCCTATATTCTTTCGGAAGGGAATATTGAAATTGAGGGAAAAAGAGTCTATTTGCCAATTTATATGATTATGTTTCTGGAGAATACAGAGCTTAAGAATACGATCTATAAAATTGATTTAGGTGGATTAGGAGAGTAGCAGTGTTTCATTGCTACTCTTTTTGAGGTAAAAATCACCGTTTCGGCTGATACCGCATATCTGACACATTATACACCGTGATAAAAGCGAGTGGATCTTCATGGCCGATGTAATTCATCAGTTTCTGATATTCAGATTTATCTACAATGGTAATAATCTCATTCCGCTTCTGCATATTGTAGGCACCGATGGATTCGTAAATGGTAGCTCCGCTGTGAAGATCATTTATGATAAACTGTCGGAGTGCTTCTTCTTTTTCCGTGATAATGCAGACTCTGCGCTTAATATTATGGTTAAAAATAAAATGATCGAGAATAATACCATTAAAATAAGTTCCTAAAATACTGAGAACGACAGTTTTTTTATCATAGACTAAGGTAGCAGAAAGCGCAACGCACATTCCGGAAAGTGACATTGCTTTTCCAAGATCCATATGAAGATATTTATTCATGATCTTAGCTACGATATCCAGACCACCGGAGGAAGCATTGCGGTTAAAAAGAATGCTTAATCCGATACTCACAACTAATATATAACAGAGCACATCTAATTCCTGACTACCGGTCATAGAGGTGTTGTCAGGAAAAAGAATCTCAAAAAGTCCAAGAAATAATGGCAGCATAATACTTGTATAAACCGTCTTAATTCCGAATTCTTTTCCGCAGGTAAGAAAGCCTATAATTAGAAGTACCACGTTTAAAATCATTGTGATCGCAGAAAGCTGCAAAGGAATGAAGTTCGACAGAACGATTCCAAGACCGGAAATACTGCTGACGGATGCATGGCTTGGCACTAGAAAAAAGAAAACAGCGGCGGCAATGACCGCAACAGCGACCGTTAAAATAAGCGTTTCTTTGATCAATTTAGAGTAGTTTATCTTCTTAGACATTTTCAATATTCTCCTCAGATATTTTATAAAATTAAGGTATCCTTTATTGCGCGATGATACATCTAACATACAGCTTTGTATTCTAACATACTGCGTATGAAAGTACAATAAATCAGTGCAAAATGATATGTTTACATAATTCTAGTTATAAAAAGCAAAGTAAACTTTACTTTTTGTGCAAAACATACTTGACATTATATGCAAAGTAAACTATACTAAAAATGCAAAGCAAGCTATGCAAAACAATTTGAAATAATTAAGGCGCAGCAGATGTGAATGCGGGATAGTAAGAAAAAAGTGATAGGAAAAGAGGAAAGCCGTTGAAAAACAGAATTAAGGAACTTCGAAAAGCGAATAAGCTTTCGCAAGGAGAACTTGCGGACATTGTGGGAACGACCAGACAGACGATCACATCTATAGAAGTAGGGAAATATACGGCGTCGCTGGGATTAGCGTACAAGATAGCACATTATTTTAATTTGACAATCGAGGAAGTATTTGATTTTAGTGATCTGGAAAGTGAGGAGTAAGGTTATGGAAAAGAAAATGGAAAAAATGAGAAATGAAATTGTGGGACAAAACAAATTTTATGGAGCGATTGCAGCGCTTGGAATTGCAATGGTGGGAATGATGTCCTCCGGCATGATTGACAATGCATATAGTCTGAATGAACATTCTGGAGATTTTATGCATGGTTTTGTTCTGGGCATTGTTCTGGTCATGGAGTTTTATGCAGTATCTGGTATTGGTAAGAATTTAAAAGCATTGAAAGACGAGAAGAAACTGGCACGTTTATACAATGAACTTCATGATGAGAGAAGTGAGCAGATCGAGGCAATTTCCAGCAAGACAGGTATGCAGATCGCAATGATCCTGACGCTTGCAGCAGCAATTATCGTCAGTCCGTACAGCTTTGAAGCTTTTCTTGCAATGCTTGTAGCCATTGTGATTGCCGGCATTACAAGAAAATGCTGTAAGATGTATTATTTTCGCAATTACACTGGAAAAGAAGAATAGAAATCATATGATAAGCGGCAAGGATTATCCCAAATATCCCAATTTTATACAATGACATTTTACAGGCAGGGCGATAGTATGAGCGTAAGAAGCGAATACATTCGCCCTGCTTTTCAGTATCACAGAGCATGCACAAAAAGGGGAATATTTTTCCTATCAGGAGATATTTGCAATGCTGGTGCCGCTTATTTTTGACCAGTTTTTTATCAGCGTGATCGCACTGCTTACAACAGCGATGATCAGTTCGTCCAGTCAGGAATCGGTGTCGGCTGTCAGTCTGGTATCGCCACTTTACATGATGATCTATGCGGTTTACAGTGCGATTTCTTCTGCGGGAACAGTGATTATCGCACAGTATAAAGGGCACGGAGACGAGGAAAAGATGAAGAAAGCAGCCGGACAGATCGTGAGATATTAAAATCGGTGATCAACACAAGCCTTCCATTTGCGATGGAGCAGCTTTGCTTTAACGGTGGTGGAATTATCGTGTCGATGTTTATTGTAAAACTTGGAACGGAGAGTGTAGCGGCGAATGCAGTTTCGAATTCTACTTTGATGGTGTTTTACTCCATGGGACTCGCGGTGTCCAATTTGTCGGTTACAATTATAGGACAGTGCATTGGAGCAAAAGATAAAAAGATGGCACGTTACTATGGCAAGAAAATGGTATGGCTTGGAGAGGTGTCCATTTTAGTGTCACTGGCAGCATTGCTGCCGTTTTTACGGATCATACTAAAATTATATCAGGCACTGGAAAATACGTTAGGTCAGATTTATATACTGCTCGCAATTGCGTTTGTACCGATGGCGATGCTCTGGTCAACGTCGAATGTACTGCCGAATGTACTTCGGGCTGCAGGAGATGTGAATTTTACATCGTATGTGTCATTGATCACAATGTGGCTGATCCGCAGTGTGATTTTTATAATGCGTTTTCATTCCGACCGGTGGTTAAATCAAAAAACAGCTGTATGATCAGCTGTTTTTTTGATTTCGTTTTTAATTTCGCAGCTCATAAATCAGGGCATTATTTCAGTAAAAGCACATTCTAAAGAAGTGGAGATTTTAAACAAAAAATTAACAAATTTGTTATTGAAAAATAGATTTATGATTCATATAATTAGGAGGAGAAGAATTGTTCAAAATTATTTTTATGAAAATAAGGATGGAAAAATAGCATGGCAAAAACATGGGAAAATGTTCGTGGGGAATTAAAGATTGATGACAAAGATGAAGCGATTGTTCAGATTTAAGATCAAACCATTATCAGGAAGAAAAAAAAATCTTTGTTAGTCGAATCCCATATGTTAAAATATCCTCATAGGAGATAGCCGCATATGCAGATAGAAGAGAAACAGATTGTGATAAATGGACAGAACATAACGCTGCGCAGTCCGGGGAAGCAGGACGCAAAATCTTTTTCAGAGGTGCGTGACATCACTTACCGTGAGACTTATTTTCTGGCGAGATACCCGGAGGAGACAGATTTTACAGCGGAAGCAGCAGAGGCGATGATTTCAGACATAGCAGAGCGCAGGGAAGAATTTTTGATTGGAGCGTTTCGGAAAGAGCAGATGATTGGCTGTGTCATGGTTTTAAAAGATGGAAATCACATCAAATTCCGGCATAAGGCGGGAATCGGAATTTTTATCCTACAAAGATACTGCGGAATAGGACTTGGAAGGCAGTTGATGGAATATGCGATCGAAAACGCCAGAAAAACAGAACTTGAGCAGCTGAAACTGGGTGTTTTTGATGACAATGTGGCAGCAATCCGTCTGTATGAAAAATTAGGTTTTCGCGAGTGGGGAAGAGAACCTCATGCATTTAAACTGAAAGACGGAAGCTACCGGGATGAAATACAGATGGTCTTATTTTTATCATAGAAAAGGACGAGCGATGAAACTATATTTTGTACGTCATGGTGAAACAGAGTGGAATGTAAAAAAGAAGATTCAGGGAAAAACCGATATTCCACTGAATGAAAATGGAATCCGGCAGGCGAAGGAACTGGCGTGCCAGCTGGTGGAAGAAGATATTTCGGTAAAACATGTCTATCATTCACCGCAGCTTCGGGCGGCAGAGACGGCACGTATCGCTGCGGAAGCGCTGCATGCAACCTGTATTCCATTGGATGGACTGGTGGAGATGAACCTCGGAAGCTGGGAAGGTTCCAACTGGCGTGTGATCGAGCGGGAAAACAGTCCGGAATATCAGGAGTGGAGAAAAGACCGCCGCTATGTGCGCACACCGGGAGGCGGTGAATGTTACAATGATGTGGTAAAACGCACGCTGGATGCTATGGAATATATTATGAAACGGGAAAACGGAGATGTGCTGATCGTGACGCACAGCGCGATCATTATGGCACTGCGGTGTTACATTGCAGGGCTTCCATTTGATGAGATGGTTCGGAAATTTAAGACAAGAAATGCGGAAGTAGTCATGATCGAAAGCTTTAAGATCATAGATGCGATCGCACGGTTTAAAAAAGAAAATAAATAAATCACAACAAAAATGTAGAAACTGTTGTACAGAGAGAAGCAAAAACGCAGGTCTCTCAGTTTTTTTATGTAACATATCTGTCAAACGCCGCTCTTGTAACTTCTGCACAATTTTAAATAAGCATTTTTGTGAATGATTTTGATGGAAAATGATTGACTGTGACGGAATGTGAATTTATAATTCAGATATAAAGATGAACGGACTTGAAGGATGTTGACGGAAATTGGAGGAAATATAAATGCTGACAGAGGAAAGATTTGCGAAGATATTATCCATACTGGAAAGTATGGGGAGTGTGACAGTCCAGCAGTTGATGACAGAACTTGATGCTTCGGAATCTACGATACGAAGAGATCTGAATGCACTGGATGCAAACGGTCAGTTGACGAAGGTTCACGGTGGGGCGATCTTAAAAACGGTAGCGTACAGCACAAAGGATGACAACGTTATCAGCCGGAAAGAAAAGAATCGTGACGCAAAGAACAAAATTGCAAAATATGCCGCAGAACAGATCGCGTCAGGTGATTTTGTTTATCTGGATGCCGGAACGACAACAGAGCTGATGATCGAGTACATCACAAGCCGTCAGGCGGTGTTTGTGACAAATGCGATCAGTCATGCGAAGCGTCTGGCAGAGAGAGGATTTACCGTGTATCTCTTAGGTGGCGAGTTCAAGGCAGTCACAGAGGCGATTGTAGGAGAAGAGGCAGTCGCAGCACTGGAAAAATACAATTTTACCAAAGGCTTCTGGGGTGCAAATGGTGTCAGCCTTCAGAAAGGTTATTCCACACCGGAGTTAAAAGAGGCAATGGTGAAGAAGAAATCCATGGAAAACTGCAAGGAATGTTTTGTTCTGGCAGACGAGAGCAAGTTCAATCAGATCTCCAGCGTGACGTTTGCACCATTTGAAGGCGCAATGGTCATCACGACAGGACTGAGCCTTCCAGCTTATAAAAAATGTAAAAATGTCATAGATGTAAAGCAGTAAACAGAAAGGAGTCGAAAAAATGATCTATACCGTAACTTTTAACCCATCGCTGGATTACATCGTTTCTGTAGATAATTTTACCTGCGGAATCGTAAATCGTACAACGGATGAGATTATTTTTCCGGGAGGAAAAGGAATCAACGTTTCCATGGTTTTAAAGAATCTTGGCTTTGAGAATACAGCACTTGGCTTTCTGGCCGGATTCACAGGAAACAGAATACAGGATCTGTTAGAGGAAAAAGGAGTCCGCGCCGACTTTATCAGCGTGGAAAAGGGAATTTCCAGAATTAATGTAAAGCTTCGTTCCAATGAAGAGACGGAGATCAACGGACAGGGACCGGCGATCGCGGAGGCAGATATTAAAAAGCTTTATGAAAAGCTCGATACACTGTCAGACGGTGATATCCTCGTGCTTGCAGGAAGCATTCCGGATGTTATGCCGGGTTCGATGTATATGGATATTATGAGACATTTACAGAACAAGGACTTGAAAATTGTGGTAGACGCAACGAAAGATCTTCTGGTGAATGTGTTACAGTATCATCCATTTCTGATCAAGCCAAACAATCATGAGCTTGGCGAAATTTTCGGAGTGAAGATTGAAAGTAAGGCAGATGTCATCACCTATGCAAAGAAAATGCAGGAAAAGGGAGCAAGAAACGTTCTGGTATCCATGGCGGGTGACGGAGCTGTGTTAGTCGCAGAAGATGGAGGCATTTTCCAGTCCGAAGCGCCAAAAGGAAAGGTTGTCAATTCCGTGGGAGCAGGAGATTCCATGGTGGCAGGATTTATTGCAGGATACCTTGAGAACGGAAGCTACGAGAAAGCGTTCCAGATGGGTGTCTGCACCGGAAGTGCCTCTGCATTTTCCGAGGAACTGGCTACAAAAGCAGAAGTAATTGCTTTACTTGATAGCAATAAGAAATTGTTTATTGGGGAACAATAGAAAGGGAGGGTTTTTCAAATGAAAATCAGAGATTTACTCGCAGCAGAAAGTATTGAACTGAATGGAAAAGTAACAGGCAAAAAAGAAGCTCTTGATGCCATGGTCGATTTAATGGCAAAGAGCGGCAAGATCAATGATGTAGAGGTTTACCGTAAAGGTGTCTACGCAAGAGAAGAGGAGAGTACCACAGGAATCGGCGAAGGAATTGCGATTCCGCATTGCAAATCGGATTCGGTATCAAGACCGGGACTTGCAGCTATGGTTGTACCGGAAGGGGTTGACTTTGATTCCTTAGACGGTGAGAAAGTAAACCTGATCTTTTTGATCGCTGCACCGAACACAAAAGAGAACGTACATCTCGATGTACTGAGCAAATTATCAGTGTTACTGATGGATGAGGATTTCACAGCAAACCTGCGCAATGCCAAGACGGTCGATGAATTTTTGCACGTGATCGACGCAGCAGAAGCAGAAAAAGACGCTGAGGAAGAGAAAAAAGAAGAGGAAAAGAAAGTAGAAGCACCAGTTTCCAATGGAAAACTGATCCTCGCAGTTACCGGCTGCCCAACCGGTATTGCACATACTTATATGGCGGCAGAAGCACTTGAGAAAAAGGCAAAAGAGCTTGGATACCGGATCAAAGTTGAGACGAGAGGTTCCGGCGGTGCCAAGAATGTGCTCACAAAAGCAGAGATCGCAGAGGCAGAGTGCATTATTGTTGCAGCAGACACACAGGTTCCAATGGATCGTTTCGCAGGAAAACCGGTGATCCAGTGTAAAGTGGCAGACGGAATCAGCAAAGCAGAGGAACTTCTCACAAAAGCGGCAAATGGCCATGCATCTATTTACGAGGCAGGCGGAAAAGCAGCAGATGACGAAGAAGAGGGAAAAGACAGTCTCGGACATCAGATCTACAAACATCTGATGAACGGTGTATCCCATATGCTTCCATTCGTTGTCGGCGGTGGTATCCTGATCGCAATTGCATTCCTGATCGATGGTTTTTCTGTAGATTTGAATTCACTTCCATTAGACCAGAGATCAAACTTCGGTACGATCACTCCGATGGCAGCGATGTTTAAGTCTATCGGTGGCGTGGCATTCGGCTTCATGCTCCCAATCCTTGCCGGATTTATTGCGATGAGTATTGCAGACAGACCGGGACTTGCCGTTGGTTTTGTCGGCGGTGCAATTGCAGCAAACGGAACAAGTGGATTCCTCGGCGCATTGGTAGCCGGATTCCTTGCAGGATATGTTGTAGTATTATTAAAGAAGATCTGCAGCAAACTTCCTGACAGTTTAGAGGGAACAAAACCGGTATTGATTTATCCGTTATTTGGTATCTTTATTGTAGGTGTTTTGATGACATATGTAGTGGAACCGCCAATCGGCGCATTAAATACATTAATCAACAACGGATTGAACGGATTAAACGGCGCAAGTGCAATATTACTTGGTGCATTACTCGGCGGTATGATGTCTGTTGATATGGGAGGCCCGGTCAACAAGGCAGCTTATGTATTCGGTACAGCTTCCATTGCAGCCGGAAACTATAACATCATGGCAGCCGTTATGGTCGGCGGTATGGTTCCGCCAATCGCGATTGCGCTTGCAACCTTAATTTTCAAAAACAAATTTACAGCAGATGAGAGAAAAGCAGGTCCTACCAACTTCATCATGGGACTTTCCTTCATCACAGAGGGCGCAATCCCATTTGCAGCATCTGATCCACTCCATGTATTACCGGCGTGTGCGGTTGGTTCTGCAGCAGCAGGTGCCTTATCCATGGCATTTAACTGTACCTTAATGGCGCCTCATGGTGGAATCTTCGTATTCCTTACCGTAGGAAATCCATTATTATATCTGGTTGCACTGGCAGTCGGTTCCGCAGTCGGATGCGTACTGCTCGGTGTATTAAAGAAAAAAGCAGCTTAAGAGGAGAGAAAAACAATGAAAGAATTTAAGTATATAATCAAAGATGAACAGGGAATCCACGCAAGACCGGCAAGCAGCCGCATTACCATGCAAAGTAACCATTGAAAAAGATGGAAAAGAGGCAGATGCAAAACGTATTTTTGCAGTGATGGGCCTCGCAGTCAAATGTGGACAGGAGATCACCTTAAAGACAGATGGCGAAAACGAAGAAGAGGCAATGAATAAACTTTCCGCTTTCTTAGAAGAAAACTTATAAAAAATACGTGCCTGTGGACTGCTTTGCGGCAGTCCATATGTGCATTATAGCAGAAATATTTTTGGAGGTAAAACAATGGTTTTAGAAGGAAAAAGCGTATTTGGTGGAATTGCGATCGGACGTCTTTCTATTTACAATAAGAAGGAAAATCAGGTAAAACGCGAGAAAATCACAGATGTGGAAGCAGAAATCACTCGTTTTACAGATGCAAAGGAAACTGCAAAAGAGCAGTTAAAAGGCTTTTATGAGAAAGCGGTCAAGGAAGTTGGCGAAGTGAATGCCGCAATTTTTGAAGTGCATCAGATGATGCTAGATGATCTTGATTATGTGGAATCTATCACCAATATGATCCGCACACAGGAAGTAAATGCAGAATTTGCAGTGGCTTCGACCGGAGATAATTTTTCGCAGATGTTTGCAGCGATGGATGATGATTATATGAAAGAACGTGCAGCAGATGTAAAAGATATTTCCAACCGTGTGATCTCTATTTTACAGAATGCGGAAAATGGTTCCGTGACAGGAGAGGAACCGGTGATTCTTCTTGCCGATGATCTTGCACCAAGTGAGACAGTCCAGCTCGATAAATCCAAAGTACTCTCCTTCGTGACCAGACATGGTTCTACCAACTCCCACACTGCGATTTTAGCGAGAACAATGAACATTCCGGCATTGATCGGCATTGATTTTTCCGAGGATGTCAATGGGAAAATGGGTATCGTGGACGGCTATACCGGAACGCTTTACATTGAACCGGATGAGGAGACCATGAAAAAATACGAGGCAAAAAAAGCCGAGGATGAAAATAAGAAGCGTCTTTTACTGGAATTAAAGGGAAAAGAAAATGTTACTTTAGA
>ERZ779711.271-NODE-271-length-11457-cov-1.64182_pt1 | contig 11457 bp, 7 predicted proteins | sample MGYA00511903_ERZ779711 | MGnify/ENA primary metagenome ERZ779711 (study PRJEB29588, sample SAMEA2142848) | human gut metagenome | biome: human gut; feature: human-associated habitat; material: faeces | place: Denmark | collected 2008/2010 ... | reverse complement strand
GTATGGTGGCTGAAAAAACAGGTGCGGTCGTCAAGTATCTGGAATGTGACCGGCCCCCCCCGAGGCCGGGCTCCCAATCCCCACATCCGGCAACAACAGCCCCAGTCGCGCCGCAATCCGCCCCGCTACCAGTCTCCAAAGCCTCTTCACATCGTTCCGGTTATCCCGCACGGCATAAATCTGTATTGCTGCAACCAGCCTCCGACAAGGCGGCATATACCGATCCGGAAACATCGGGAGACACCTATACATACTTCAAAAAAAGCCCTTCTGCTGCCATATGGAACGGCTTGCGAGGGGATAATTATGAAATCTGATACCGAAATATTAAAAAATGAGAAGAATCGGACTTCCCCCGCGGAGGATTCTTAAAAATGCCCTGGGTTTTATACACGGGACACAATAACGTACTACAAATGCTCAAATTCGTACCTAACGGGGGGGGGGGGAAATCCTCTATATTTGAATTGCAATTTTAACGTGTTGAAAGATACTTTTAACAAATCATAAACCTAAAAACAACCTAAAATCGTATAAGCCTATGCCAAAATGACTCCTTTCCCCTGAGGTTTCTATTATATATATGTACGAATCGTGCATATGGGGGAATTTCATTTTCAATCATCATTCATCTACTATGGACAAAACCAACCAATCTTTATGAAGAAAAATTTATCCATTTTTATGACAGCCGGAAGCTGGTTGCAGCGGGCGCTTGCGTTGTTTTTGTGCGTTGCTGCCCTCGAAGCTGTCCAGGCGGCACCCCAAGACACCAAAAGAACGATCACGGGTACGGTCGTCGACCAGAACAACCTGCCCGTCGTGGGAGCCACAGTCATGATTTCAAACTCGGCTAACGGTACCGCGACCGATTCCAACGGCCAGTTCACCCTTTCGGGTGTAACCGACAACGACGAACTGCAGATTTCGTTCCTCGGCTACAAAACCGTAACGATGCAGGTAGGCACGCGCACCGCCATTGCGGCAACGCTCGAAGAAGATTCGGGCTATCTGGATGAAGTCGTAGTCGTAGGTTACGGCACGACGACGCGGCGCCACATCATCTCGGCCGTTTCGACCGTGAAGTCGGAGGCAATCGAGAATCGCCCGGTAGCCAACATCCAGCAGGCACTGCAGGGTGCAGCAGCCAACCTGATCATCCAGACCAAGAATTTCAACCCGACGGACAACCAGATGAACATCTCGATCCGCGGTGTGAACACCATGGGTAACAACACCCCGCTGGTAGTCATCGACGGCGTTCCCCAGCCGGACGCAGGCCGTATGAACGACCTCAACCCGAACGACATAGAGTCGATCAACATCCTGAAGGACGCCGGTTCGGCCGCCATCTACGGTGCACGTTCCTCGAACGGCGTCATCCTGATCACGACCAAGAACGGCCGCAAGGAGATGGCTCCGCAGATCCGGTTCAGCGCCAAAGTCGGTATCGAGAACCCCGACATCCTCTACAAGGCCGTTCCGACCTACCGCAACGCGATCCTGCGTAACGAGGCCCTGAGCAACGTCGGCCGCGAACCGCTCTTCACGGCTGCCGAAATCCAGGATTTCTACAACCACGGGGACTGCGAGGCTGCCGTAGAGCAGGCCATGCAGAACGCGCTCCAGCAGAACTACAACGTAAGCGTCACGGGCGGTACGAAGACCACCACCTACATGCTTTCGGCCAGTTACTTCGACCAGGAGTCCAACTACGTGGGCCCCGATTACGGCGTAAAGCGCTATAACCTGCGTTCGAACCTGACGACCGAATTCGGCCGGCTGAAACTGGGCGCCAACGTCGGTTTCACCCGTTCGGAGATCAATTCCCCGTCGGATGCCAACGAAGGCTTCCTCTTCGCCGACCTCATCCGTTTCCCGAACTACTACTTCAACCGCCACGAGGAGAACGGAATCTTCTTCGGCAACAACTATAAGTACGGCGGCTATTCCGTATCGCCGCTGGCCGGCCTTATGGGCGGTGGCATCAACAAAAACGACCACGAATACCTCACCGGTACCTTTACGGCCGATTTCGAGATCATCAAAGGCCTGAAAGCCCGTGCCGTCCTTGGCGGTGAAGTCCGCCACGAGCACCGTTTCACCTCCCACAAGACCTACCAGTATGTGGTGGACAACGGCGCCGAACACTCGGATATCTCGACCGCTTCGACCGGCGGCAACACCAAGCGCGAAGCCGACGACTGGACGAAGAAAGTCACGTTCGTCACCGCACAGCTGATGCTGGATTATAACCGCACGTTCAAGGAGAAGCACAATGTAACCGGACTGTTCGGTTGGTCGGACGAATCGGAGATCGGCTATGACATCACGGCCGCCCGCCAGGGTATGAACAGCATCGACCAGCCGGGTGACGGCTCGATCGCTACGGAAGGCACCAAACTGTCGTCCCAGAGCAAATACCGCCGTGCATTGCAGTCGTTCTTCGGTCGCGCCGGATACTCCTACGACGACCGCTACTATTTCGAATTCACCGCCCGTTACGATATGTCTTCGAAGTTCCTCAAGGAGCGCAACGGAGCCTTCTTCCCCTCGGTATCGCTGGGCTGGCGCATGTCGCAGGAGAATTTCATGCAGACCTACCGCGACCGTGTCGGTGACCTGAAACTCCGTGCTTCGTACGGTCTGAACGGTAACCAGCAGGATGTGGGCGACTACGATTTCATGACCACCTACGGCACTTGGGCCAACGCTTACGGTTTCAACGGCGTCCCGGTTCAGGGCCTGATGTTCACCATGGGTAATGAACTGCTGACGTGGGAGACCGCCAAGACCTTCAACATCGGTGTGGATGCGACGTTCTTCAAGAATACCCTGAGCGTCAACTTCGACTACTTCTACAAGCGTACGGAAGATATCCTCCTCTCCCCGATCGTCCCCGGAACCTTCGGCGCCTCGATCGCCAAGGAGAACCGCGGTATCCTCGACAACCAGGGCTGGGAACTTACCATCAACTATAACCTCTCGCGCGGCAACTGGAAGCACAACTTCTCGCTCAACCTCGCCGACTCGCAGAACGAGGTAGTCCGCTATGGAACCCCGGCTATCAGAACTGCCGACAGTGCCGGCACCATCATCATGGAGGGTCTGCCGATCAATGCCCTCTACGGCTGGAAAACGAATGGTTTCTTCCAGAACTACGATGAAATCCAGAATGCAGCCCTGCCGACCGGCATCGACCGTTCGCAGCTCCGTCCGGGCGACGTGCGCTATGTCGACCTGAACAGCGACGGCAAGATCGACGAAAACGACCGCACCTACCTGGGTTATGCCTTCCCGCGCTATACCTACGGTTTCACCTACAATGTCAAGTGGAAAGGCATCGACTTCAGCATCATGCTCCAGGGCGTGCTGAAGCGTGAGAACCCGGTTCGCGGCGAGCTCGTGCAGCCGTTCCACGCCGACTACTCGATGACCATGTTCGACCACCAGCTCGACTACTGGTCGCCGCAGAACCGCGACGCACGCTGGCCGCGCCTGGGAGTATCGGGCTCGGTGAGCGACACGAACAACTGGGGGCACACCGGTTCGGATATGATGCTGCTCGAAGGTGCCTACATGCGTATCAAGAACATCCAGCTGGGTTACACCCTTCCCAAGAAGTGGACGAAGAAATTCGGCTGCGAGGCTCTGCGCATCTATTTCGACACCCAGAACCCGCTGACCTGGACTAAAAACGGGTTCGTAGACCCCGAGACCACGTCGTTCGGCAACAACATGAGCGGCGGAGCGGACAACTCTGTGCGCAACTACCCGACCCTGCGTTACTTCGGTGGAGGTATCGACTTGACTTTCTAACAATTAAACAATCGGAAAGAATATGAAAATCAAAAATATATTAGCCATCCTCTCCCTCGGTATGGTCAGCTGCGTAGGCCTTGAGCAATACCCGACGACCTCCTATACCGACGAAACTTTCTGGACAATCGAGGACAATGTCCGCACGGCCCTGTACCTGGGGTACAACCAGTGCTGGCACCAAGACTACTATTTCGCCAATAACCTGCTGTCTGACGACGTGTACGGCCGCCACTCGACGAACGAAACCAGCATCGTAACGGGTATGGCCAATACCTCGAACGGCCGCTTCTCGGACGAATGGGACAAGTGCTACCAGGAACTGCGTACGATCCACACGGCGCTCGACGCCCAGGATCGCATGAATATCGACGAGACCTTCAAGACGCGCATGCTTGCAGAGCTCCGTCTTATGCGCGCCTTCACCTACCTGCGCCTGGTAACATGGTTCGGCGACGTGCCGTTCTTCACGACCAACCCGACGCTCCCCGAATCGCGCGTGGTCAAGGTAACACCCGCCGCCACGATCAAGGAGTTCATCCACTCGGAACTTGCCGAGGTGGCCGAGATACTGCCGAAAAACACGGATATTCCGGAATCTGAAAACGGACGTTACACCCGCGGTACAGCCGTGGCGCTCAATGCACGTGCATACCTTTATGACAACGATTTCGAGAACTGCGCCATCTGGTGCGACAAGCTGATCAATTCGACGGAGTACGGCACCTACGCACTCGAACAGGACTACAAGAAACTTTTCCATGACCAGTCGTGCTGCTACGGCCCCGAGTCGATCATGACGATCGAATTCGCCACGCTCGGCGGCATTGACAACATCGTCAGATCCTGGAACAATTTCAATGCTTTCGTTCCCCAGTCCATCGGTAACAAGGGTGTAACCACCCAGTCGCCGACGCAGGAACTGGTCGATACCTACCGCAAACTCGACGGCAGCGTCGCCGATGACACGGACTACGAGAAGCGCGACAAGCGTTTCGAAGCAACCATCGCCTACAACAACTGCACCGTGGATATTCCGGAAGCAAAAACCCTGAGTCTGGCTGGCTCGGAAGGCACGGGTAAAGGCACTTACCAGGTCTTTACGAAGGCATCGGACGAGAGCCAAACCAGCGACAAGCAGCACCGTTTCGACTCGTACAACGGCACGCAGGATCGCACGGCTACGGGGTATTATACCCTGAAAAACTACAATGCCGACATGGTCGACAGCAAGGGCAACACCTACAAATCACTCATGGAAATCCGCTACGCCGACGTGCTGCTGATGTATGCCGAATCGATGAACGAACAGAGTAAAATGACGTCCGACATCTGGGACAAGACGATCAAGCCGCTGCGCGAGCGAGCCGGATTCGACGCCGCATACTGCTCCTATCCGGGCAGCAGCGACCTGCGCCAGGTTATCCGCGACGAGCGCCGCGTGGAGCTGGCCCTCGAAGGCCGCCGTGTATTCGACCTGCGCCGCTGGGCGCTGCTCGACAATCCGTCGCTCAAGAGCACGGGAGCCGCATACCTCACGACCCGCGCTACAGGTGCCCCCTTCCTCGACGATGGCAGTAACATCCAGTGCCAGAATGCCTACAACATGAAATACTGGTTCCCCATTCCGCAGAAGGAGCGTGACATCAACGCCAACCTGCCGCAGAACCCGGGATGGTAACAGCCAAGTTGTAAAGGAGATTAACTAACCAATCAAGAAAAACACATGAAAACCATATTGAAAAATATCATGTTGTTCGCCGCAGGAGCCCTCACCCTCGGGTTTACCGCCTGTGAGGAGGATGGTCAGGATCTGAATTTCAAGATTCAGCCCGGCAACGAGCTCTACGCACCCGCGGACAATGCATCGGTCAATCTGGATCAGGGATTGAATACCAGTTTCGAATGGGCACCTTCCGTTGCCGAAGACGGCGGATACATCACTTACGAAGTGCTGTTCGACAAAGCGGACGGCGATTTCTCGGCACCGCTTGCCGTTAAGAACAGCCAGATGACCGGCTCCAAAGCCTCGCTGAGCATCTCGGCCAAAGAGCTGAACGAAGTGGCTGCCCTGGCGGGAATCGAGAATGCCAAGACCGGGCAGCTCAAATGGACGGTACGTGCCGGCAAGGGTTTGTTCGCCCAGACCTACACGCAGGCCAATGTGCTCACCGTTTCACGTATCAACCTAGTCGACCCGCTGCCGACGGCCGTTATGCTGAAGGGTGAAGCCGTGGAGGATGCCGCAGGCATCAAGCTGATCCCGGCGTACCTCGACGGCAAAGCAGTCGGTTCGGGTGTATACGAATGCTTCACGAAAATCTCGGAGGGCGAATTCACCGTAGTCGACGAACTGGATCGCTACTACTCGCTCAAGAGCAACGGCCGCATCAAGCATATCGTCGACGGCTCTTCGACCGCCAACACGCTGAAGGCCGGCATCTACTGGATCAAGATCGACTTCAGTGCGATGACCTACACCGCAGTTCAGGTCAGCATGATCGAATACTATGCCGCATCGTGGGCAGACAACTCGATGTCGACCGTCTACAAGACCCTCACCTACAAAGGGAAAGGCGTATGGGAACTGCTCGACTACGATAACGAGATATCCGTCAACTCATCCAACGATACGCGCCACCGCTTCAACATGACGACTGCCGACGGCAATAAATGGTTCCTCGGAACGACGTCCTCGCTGGGACCGACTATCTGAGGGTGTACATCTATACTTTCAACGATAACGATAAGGACTGGAACAAGACCTATAATTTCCTCGTTTCGGATTGCGGCCGTGATTTCGACTGCTACCTTTACCTGAACGGAGACAACCAAGCAGGAGGATTCTGGCACGAATACATCTTCAAATAGCAACAAGATACCGGATGGTTCCTCCCTCCGGGGAGGAGCCGCCCGGAACCTTTGCCGCGCAGTCCGGAAGACGGCACGCGCGGAAAGCTATTCGAAGCACGGATTCGGACACGGAACCGGAAACAAAACAGTATTGAATAAAAATTAAAATCAACCTATAAATTATGAGAAAATCTCTATTCAGATGGACTGTTGCCATGCTGACCCTTTCCGCAGCAGCCGTCTCGGGCGCCTGCTCGGAACAAGAATACGAGGATCTTACCAAGCCGGAAAAAGTAACGGGGAACACCCAGTACGCGCCCTACACGATCGATTGGACTGAGGCTGCGGACTCCTGCTCCACGGCTTTCATCGAGCGCTTCTACTGCAGTGAAAACCGCAATGGCTACGAAGGCGTGTTCTCGTACAGGGAATACAATGCGACCGGCAGTGCCAATTCCAACAACTACTGGCAGCAAGCACACGCCATGGCTGCCATGGTAGAGTACTACAACCGTATCAAGGCGACCGATGCCGAGGAAAAAGCCCGTATCGAGGGCTATTTCCAGAAATGGTACGATAAGCGCGGTAACAACTACGAAGGCAATCAGAACTGGCGCGGTTCGACGGGTTTCGGCAACGATTTCACCGACGACACCTGCTGGATCATTATCGCCTTGTTCCAGATGTACGACGCAACCGGCAACCAAACCTATTACGATGCAGCCAAACAGACCTGGGACGAGTGCGTATGGCCCCGTCACGAGTTGACGCAGTCCGGCTGGCTGCCTTGGAAATGGTCGGATCTGGGGCCCAACGAGTGCACGAACGGCCCTGCAGCCATCGCAGCCGCGACCCTGGCACAGTACAGCCGCGCAGCAGGCAACGAAGAGGCTGCCCAGGAATACATCGACCAGGCCTGCACCTGCTTCGATCAGAACATCGACGTGATGGCATCCGACGGCACGCTGGGTTCGACCCCGCTGAGCTACACGCAGGGTACCTGCATGGAAGCCGGCCGTCTGCTCTGGAAACTGACCGGCGACACGGGCTACCTGCGCAAGGCCATCCAGGCGGGCCGCGGCCAAATGACCTCAACCCGCATGAACGAAGTTTACAACTATGAAATGGTATCGCGTGACGAGGGTACGGACGAGAACAACTCGATCTTCCACGCCGTGATGTTCCACTGGTTCACGCGCATGATCCTCGACACGGAAGTCGACTCGTTCGACGGCAAAATCCGCAAGGAGCTCTACGATTATCTCTATCGTCATGCCTCCTACTACTGGGCGACGATCGACAAGACGCCGGAAGGCTGGCCCGAGGCTTACTTCGGTGTGAAGTGCTACCAGCCCCGCTCGTCGATGAACGGCGACGTAGGCGGTTCGCTGGGTGCATATACCAGTGCTGCGCAGGCGATCGAATCCATGTGGATGATCAAGGATGTCAAGTTCTAACCCGTCAAAACCAACCGATTTATGAAGAAGATTATCATGATGCTGGTCGCCGGAGCCATGGCATGTGGCCTGGCCGCCTGCAGCGACGACGATACGACGCCTTCGGGCAATATCACCCCCGCGGATCAGCTTTACCTGCCGCGCAATAATGCGACGATCATGCTGGAGACCGGCAACACCACCCACTTCGAATGGGCGGTTTCCAAAGCGAGCAAGAACGGCTATATCACCTACGAACTGCTGTTCGACAAAGTAGACGGGGACTTCAGCCAGCCGCTTTATGTCCTCACCAGCGACAACAACGGGTACGAACCCTCGGCCAAGGTCGCAAGTTCTACTTTAAATACGGTCGCCACACTGGCAGGTGCAGACCTGGGCGAAACCGCCACCGTCAAATGGACGGTACGCGCATGGTGCGGCCTGAACTCAGAGATTTACGGCAGCGAAGCCGGAGTACGCACGGTATCCCTCACCCGCATCAATTCCGTAGACCCGATGCCTTCGGAGATCAAGATTTCCGGAGGAATCACCGAGGGACAGAAGGAGCTCACCCTGTTCGCTGCCAGCGTCATCCACACGGCGAAAGGCAAGTACACGGATCAGCGCGAGGCCGGGGCTTACGAAATCTTTACGAAGCTGACTGCAGGCGAACTGATTATCACCGACGACCTCAACCGCAACTTCAGGCTGGCCGAGAAGAACAGGATGGAACTCATCAAGGACAACGAAGCGACGACTGCCGTAACTGTCGAGCACGACGGCATTTACTGGCTCTACGTGAACTTCTCCAATATGACCTATAAGTTCAAGGAAATCTCGAAAGTCGAGCTCTTCATTTCCAGTCCGGGCAACAAGGCCGAACTCACGTACGAAGGCAACGGCGTATGGGGCATTATGGACTACGCATGGAACGTCAAAGAGGGCGGCAACACAGACTCTCGCCACAAGTTCATCTGTACCTATGCCGACGGCTCGTCCGAGTTCTGGGGACATTTCGAAGACGACTGCCGTGACTCGGAGAAGTCTGAGGCTGAAAAGAATCCGCTGTTCTACAACATTTTCCGCCATACATTCAGCAACCAGTGGGATAACACTTGGAAAGTGAATGAAAAGGAAAGGGAAGGCTACGGAAAGAAAGTTTCGTTCTGGGTTCATATGAACAATACGGATGACGACCTCTTCCTGCTGGAGCGTTCGCTCGGAGTACCTCTCGCAGTCAACATGCAGGGTTCCGCCACCGAGAACCAGGAAGCCATCGCCCTGAACAAAGCCCTGCCCGTTTTGGTTGCGAAGGGAAGTGACGATCTGAATGTCGGCCGTGAAGCGAGCATTTTCGAATGCTTCACGCAATTGTCTTCGGGTGATTTCAGCATTACCGACGACAAAGGCCGCTACTACAAGCTCGACGCAAGCAACATGACCTTCGCCATCGCTGAAAACCCGGTAACAAACACCGTTTCGAAAGCCGGTATCTACTGGGTCGCCCTGGATTTCAACGCCATGACCTACAAGATGCGCGAAATCGAGAAAGTGGAACTCTGGAACAAGCCCTGGTTCGGACATGATGTACCCGATACGGCAGAGATGACCTATCAGGGGCAGGGCGAATGGAGTATTTCCGATTATGCATGGGTCGTTTCGCATGAAGACGGAAGAAAGGACACCCGCTACTATTTCATCTGCACCTATGTCGACGGTTTTAAGGAGCGTTGGGCGTATTACAGCGACGACTGCCGGGGGGATCAGAACAGCAACCCCGGAAAGTATCCGAATTTCTACAATATCTACCGCTTCGACCACTCGAAGCTGGGCGAATGGGATGATTCGTGGAAAACGCAGAACGACTCGGAAGGCGTAGGCAAAAAGGCGACGTTCCATATCTACATGAACAATACGTACGCTGCAGACTACAAGCACACGCGTTCGTTCAAATAACAGCACAAACCGACAAGGATAGCATCCTTATACAGAAAAGAAACGGTCGACAGAAACAGTCGGCCGTTTCTTTTTACAGTATCCCCCGGTCAAACGAGCTATCCGGATAAATATATTACTTTTGCACCTATGAAACCATCCGAAGAACTGAAGGCCTACATCGAGGCCGAGATCATTCCCCGCTACGGGGCGTTCGATGCGGCACACCGCACCGACCACGTACGCACGGTCATTGCGCAGAGCCTCGTGCTTGCCGGGCATTACGAGGTGGATGCCGACATGGTCTACGCGATCGCAGCCTACCACGACACGGGGCTGGCATACGGACGGGAGTCGCACCATATCCGCTCGGGAGAAATCCTGCTCGGGGACTCTTTTATGCGGCAGCGGTTCACAGAGGAACAGATGGCCGTGATGCGCGACGCCATCGAAGACCACCGGGCCTCGTCCGACCACGCCCCGCGCACGATTTACGGACGGATCGTAGCCGAGGCAGACCGCTGCCTCGACCCCGAAACCGTAATCCGCCGCACGATACAATACGGCACGGCGCACTACCCTGCGCTCAGCCGCGAAGGGCAGTTCGACCGTTGCGTGGAACACCTGCAACGAAAATATGCCGAAGGCGGCTACCTGAGGCTCTGGATACCGGAATCGGACAACGCCCGCAAACTGGCGGAACTGCGTGCGCTGATTCACGACACGGCACGGCTGCGCGAAGCCTTCGGGCGGATTTACGAAGAGGTATACCGGAGCTGATCCCCGGGGAGGGAATACCGTATTACGATTCCGGAAACAGCAGGCATCGGGTACGAAACCCCACCTGTAACGGCACACAGCAAGGCAAAACGAAGAGAGAAAGGAAGAGACCCATACCGGCGGATCCCTTCAAACACAATATTCCCCGAAGACCTCAGCAGATCTCCGGGGAATATTTTACATGCGGCTGCCCGCAAAGGTTATTCGGCATCGTGCGGAAAATATTTCATATACTGCACGCGCTGGTACACGTCGCTTTCGGCGTTGCCGTAATCCATCCTGCCGCGGAACTCGCCCAGCGACTCGAAACCGTGGCGCTCAGCCCACTGTTCGATGAACCGGTTGATGCCGGCAATGACCCCGAAGCCCTTCTCGTGGATCGCCGAGCAGACCTGCACCGCATTAGCACCGCACAACAGCGCCTTGACGGCAGCCTCGCCGTCGTGCACGCCCGTCGATACGGCGACATCGAGCTGCGGCAGGGCCGTAGAGCAAAGCGCCACGCTGCGCAGGACATTGCGCAATTCCGCAGGTTCGCTGAACGGGTTGCCGTTGACGAACGCCATGCGCTCCACGTCGATATCGGGTTCGAAGAAGCGGTTGAACATCACCACACCCCGCGCCCCGCGCGCCA
>ERZ779711.268-NODE-268-length-11550-cov-1.28073_pt1 | contig 11550 bp, 7 predicted proteins | sample MGYA00511903_ERZ779711 | MGnify/ENA primary metagenome ERZ779711 (study PRJEB29588, sample SAMEA2142848) | human gut metagenome | biome: human gut; feature: human-associated habitat; material: faeces | place: Denmark | collected 2008/2010 ... | reverse complement strand
CTCAACCGCTGGAAGAAACCCGGCGACATCACCGACATCCCGCGCCACGGCGTCTACACCGAGTTCGACGACCGCCTGCTGGAGGACGCTTCGTTCCTGCGCCTGAAAAACCTCATGCTGAGTTATTCCTTCCCGCAGGAGTGGCTGCGCAAGACACGCTTCATCAGCGGTGTGAAGATCTACGCCCAGGCCCAGAACCTCTTCACCTTCACCAAATTCACGGGCCTCGATCCCGAAGGGTCGAGCAATATGTACCAGGCACAGTACCCGATGGCACGCCAATTCACCTTCGGACTCGACTTAACATTCTAATCAGGGACTATGAACATGTTACGCAATATAAAATTCTATCTTTCGGCCCTCGCGATACTTGTCGGCGCCACCTCGTGCCTGGACAAGTACCCCGGTTCGTCCATCCCGGAGAAGGAGGCCATGCGCACCTTCGCCGACGCCGAGCAGACGCTCACCGGCATCTACGCCTCGCTCAAGAGCAACGCGCTTTACAGCGGCTACCTCACCCTGCTGCCCGACATCCAGGCCGACCTGGTCTATGCCGTCGAAGGCAACACCAACACCTACGGCTCGTTCTGGCGCTGGGACATACGCCCGACCGACCTGCAGCTCGAAGCGGTTTATGCCGCCCTCTACAAGGTGATCGGCAACTGCAACTTCTACCTCGACCGCATCGACGAGGTGGTGGCGAACGAGATCAGCGACACCAACATCGAGAAGCTCGAACAGTACACGGGCGAGGTCTACGCCGTGCGTGCGCTCTGCTATACCGAGCTGCTCAAGACCTTCTGCAAGGCCTATGAGCCGGACACGGCCCAATCGGAACTGGGCGTCGTGCTGCGCACGAAATACTTTACGCCCGAGGCGGCACGCCGCGCATCGCTCTACGACTCGTACCAGTTCGTACTCGACGACCTGGCCGAGGCCGAGAAACGCCTCGACAAGGAGAACGACGCCTACGGCAACGTCTACATGACCTCGGCCTCGGCCGAGGCGCTGCACGCCCGCGTGGCGCTCTACATGCAGGACTGGGACACGGCGATCGAATATTCGAGCACCCTGATCGACGAAAAAAAGGCCACCTTCCAGCTCTCCGATGCCAAGACCAACTACACCTCCGACTACACCTATTTCGACTACATGTGGGCGTACGACCTGGGATACGAGGTCATCTGGCGCATCGGCTTCACCGACACCTCCTACGGCGGGGCGCTCGGCACGGTGTTCCTCAACTTCAACAAGGACTACACCTATTTCTATCCCGACTATGTCCCCGGCCAGGCCGCCCTGGATCTCTACGACGATGCCGACCTGCGCTATTCGGGCTACTTCTACCAGACCGAGACCGGTTATGCCCACGGGCTGAGCTGGCCGCTGCTGGTCAAATACTACGGCAACCGCAACCTGATCGCCAACCAGATCTACCATGTCTCGATGCCCAAGCCGTTCCGCCTGGCGGAGCAGTACCTGATCCGCGCCGAGGCCTACTGCCAAAAGAACGATTTTTCGAAGGCCGGCAACGACCTCTCGACGCTGCGCAAGATGCGCTACAAATCGGGCGGTACGATCAACGTCACGAAGGACAACTGGTTGCAGACCATCTCCGACGAGCGCCTGCGCGAACTCTACATGGAGGGTTTCCGCCTGCACGACCTCAAACGCTGGCACAAGGGCTTCGAGCGTAAGCCGCAGGCCAATTCCCAGGCCGAAGGCAGCTCGCTCAAGATCGAAGCCGACAACCCGCTTTTCGTATGGCCGATCCCGCAGCACGAGCTGGAAGCCCCCGGCTCGGAGATACTCCCGAACGAAAGCAACAGATAGCAACAACGAATAGAAGAGAGACAATGAAACGAATTATCACGGTTTTGTTTGCAACGGGACTCCTGGCCGCCCTCGCAACGGGTTGCAAGGAGGAATATAAGACCTACTCCGATGCGGAGTACGTGCTGTTCGCCGACACCCTGGCGACCTACGCCGTACTCCAAGACCAAGACTATTTCTCGGTACCGGTCTCCTCGACCGTCGCGTGCGATTACGACCGCACATTCGGCGTGGAGATCATCGACCAGGGCAGCAATGCCGTCGAGGGGAAGCACTACCGCCTCCTGTCGAACACCATCACCATAAAGGCCGGTTCGCGCAAGGCCGACGTACAGGTGCGCGGGTTGTACGACAACATCGAAGATACCGACTCGCTGGGCTTCATCCTCAAACTGGTCATGCCCGAGCAGCTGAAATGGGATCTCTACCACGACCGGACGAAGGTCGTCATGCAGAAAAGCTGCCCCTACGACATCAACGAATTCACGGGCTGGTGCGTGGTGACCTCGACGTTCCTCAACAGCTACCCCGGCGTGGAAAACAAGAGCATCCAGCGCCTCATCCGCACCGAGAAGCACCCCACCGAAGAGAACATGATCATCCTGCACGACTGGCTCTTCTCGGGCTACGACGTCACGATCCGCCTCGACCCGGGCGACCCCATCGAACCGCTGGTGACCATGGACAAGAACCAGGTGCTGGCCGACGAGGCTTCGGTCTTCGGCCAGATCCTCGGCGACAACAAGATCCTCGTCACCAACAGCCCGCTCTACGACTCCTATTTCAACAGCTGCCAGCATTTCGTGGCCCTGTGGATCAAGGTGCACGTCGAGGACATGGGCGTGAACGTCGGTACGGTAGGCCACTTCTATAACATCATCGAATGGGTCAGCGACGAGGAAGCCGAGCGGCTCCAGCGGGAAGAAGGCATGCTCCCGGGAGGCGTCATAACGCCCGAATCGCTCTAAATCATAACGTAAATAAAGAAACGAAATATGAAAAGACATTATTTGCACTTGGTGATGTCGCTGCTCGCCGGAGCATGTCTGGCGGCCGCTTCGTGTTCCGATTCGGATGAGGATACGAAGCTTCCCAGCCCCAACTTCCCCGAGGCGGTTTCAGCGACCATCGAAGCCGGCGGCACCTACACGCTCGAGATAGAGCCCAACCAGAACTGGGAGGTGAGCGTCCCGACGGCCACCGCCGCATGGTTCTGGATACAGGACGAAACACAGAAAGTCTGGACGCTGCGCGGCAGTGCGGGTGCATCGCGGATCGTAATCGGCGTGGCCGAGCTCGATGAGTTCGACGACACGCGTGTCTGCGAGGTAACCCTCAAGATGGGCGGCCAGAGCAAGGTCATCGCCACGATCACACGCGGAACGCTCGAACGCGGCTTCAGCCTGCGCACATGCAAGATCGACCAGTACGGCGACTTCGAATACGGCGACAGCGAAACCGGCCTCACCTACTCCTATAACGAAGGGGAAGCCCAAAGCATCGACCTGACCTGGCCCGAGGGGCGCACCGATTTCTCGATGCCGATCCTGGTCGAGGCCAACTACGACTGGGCGATCAACCAGTTGCCGGAGTGGGTATCCACCCCGTCGGTGACGGTCGGGAAACCCGGCACGAAAGTCGAGATCCGCATCCAGGGCAACCCGTCGGCCTATCCGCTCGACGGGGCGCAGGACAAACTGGTGTTCATCGACAAGAGCAACCTCGACGCGAAGGTCGAGATTCCGATCACGATTCCCTCCTGCCGCGACATTTTCGACGTCACGCTCGACAAGGAACTCAAGTTCAACGCCGCAGCCGAGATCTACAACAGCATGAACGGCGACTGGTCGCCCGGCACCGCACGCGGTTCGGTCAAGGGCATCAGGGGTGCGAGGATCTATGTCATCGCCGAAGTCACGGATCGCTGGGGCAATACCGGCCTGAGCGGCGACGAAGCCGACACCAAATGGGTCATCGTCGAGGAAAGCGCCTGGGACGAGGAGCTGGTCATCATGGATCGGGGCTTCACCGTCGGCACGGAGGTCAACCAGGGCGATGCCCGCACGGCCAGGATCATCGTGCTCCCGGCTTCGATGGCGGTCTCCGACCCCAACGAACTCTTCGACTACGACATCAAGGAAGAGTACCAGCCCTATGTCTTCGCCACGCTGACACAGCAGGCCAGCCCCGGCCCGATCCAGGCTGCCAACCCCGAGGGCATGGCGGAGATCGGCACCTTGTTCGAGAAACTCCCCTCGACCCACTGGTCGCTCCGCGAGCTCGAGGTCGACGATGCCTACAAACTGACCTACACCAAAGCCTGGTCGAACGACCCCGAAGCCACGCTGACATTCGAACGCGACTTCACCGGCTATAAATGCTACGACGCCGACTGCCAGCCGCTGTCGGACGAGCAGAACTGGCTCTCGGTACGCCGCGTCGAAGGCGGGGCCATCATCGACATGGATCGCGAGGACGAAGGCTACATCGTCTTCTACGACGCCGAGGGCAATATCGCGGCCGTCAACTGCCTCTACGATCCCAATGCGGACATCGGCGGCACGGACATCGGGTTCGCATATCCCGAATACGTCACCGGCGCGACCCTCGAAGAGATCACCTCGGGCGAATACTACGAACAGTATGCGGAGTACGGCGCCCCGATCTACCACCTGACCTATGAGGGAGAAACCACAAACGCCGTGATGAACGTCCCAACCTACTCGAGTTTCATGGCCCAAGGCGATGCGGAAAGCTGGCTTACGGCCGAATCCTACGGCCCGACCCAGATCTACGTCAACATGGACTCTCAGACCGCCACCGAGGGCGTCATGTTCCTCTACGGTGCCAACTGGAACGTGGTGATGGTGATCATCTGCACGCTCAACATCTGACCCCAATGATTCAGGGCCCCTCTCCGAAGGGGGCAGGGGCCCTGTTCGATACGACTACAATTTATGGAGAACATACAGACCAGGTTTTTAGATATGAAACTTTTAAAATTTTCCGTAACGGCACTCCTCGCACTGGGCATGGCCTTCCTCGGCGGATGTTCCGACGACGACGGCATCGACAACCGCGACCAAGATTACGGATACGTTCAGTTCAAGCTACACAAGGAGGCGTCCTACGACGCCCTGAGTCGGGCCCAGAAACCCCAGCTCGACTACCTTTCCGAAGCCAGCAAGGTGCAGGTCTCGCTCTATTACGACGGCACGACCATCACCCAGTCGCTGACGCTCTCGGCCCCCGACAAGCAGAGCGCCGAATTCGGGCTGCGCAGCGAGAAGCTCCGGCTGCTGACGGGACAATACCAGATCATCACCTTCTCGCTATTCAATGCCGACGACGAGCTGATCTACAACGGCATGCCGGGCGAAGAGAGGCTCGACATCGTGGCCTCGTGTCGCACGACCTGACGGTCGACGTGGAGCCGCGCGGTACGGTACGTTTCTCGATCTCCAAGGACTTGTCGGACTTCACCGAGACGCCCGTGGTGACGCGCGCCGCCGAACGGCAGTACACCTTCGACGAGATCGCGTTCCTCGACCTGACCGTAAGGCACAAGACGACCAACGAGCTCACCACGTTCGAAAAACTCCCCGCGAAGTTCTCGATCCACTTCAGGGACGACCGCGAGGACGGGGCTCCCGAGGACATCGAGGACGGCTACCAGACCTCCTCGCTCGAATGCGACACGCTGCTCTCGCTCAAGGCGGGCGATTACAGCCTGGAGAAATACCAGGCCTACGACAAGAACAAAGTCCTGCTGGAGACCAACAAGCGTCCCAAGAACCTGGATTTCACCATCGAGGACAACAAGACCACCGAGGCCAAAGTCGGCGTCACGCTCTACGAGGCCGACGAGTATATCCGCGACTACTACGCGCTTTACGAAATCTGGAAGGCGCTCGACGGGGAGCACTGGTCTTACAGGGGTGAAAACTATCCCACCGGCGTCAACTGGGATTTCAACAAGGATCCCGACCTGTGGGGCGTCCAGCCGGGCGTGGAGGTGCACTCCAACGGCCGCGTGGCGAAGATCTCGATCGGCGAGTTCGGCTTCCGCGGGCACGTGCCGGCAGCCATCGGCCAGCTCTCGGAGCTCGTCGAGTTGTATCTGGGCACGCACAACGACGGCAACCTGCTCGAATACGACCCCTCGCTGGCACACGACAAGAGCCTCTCCGAGCGCAACCGTACCCGCATGGAGCGCCACAAGGAGTTCCTCTCGCTGATCCATATCCCGACCCAGACGTCCGAGCCGATCGCCCGGGCCCTGGCCGAACACGGCATCTCGATCCCGGCCACGTCGCTTTACAAGAATTTCACCGAGGATCAGATCATCGACCGCAAGACCGGCCTCCAGAACAATATCCGTCCCTACGACGTCGTACACGGCAAGCTCACCAACGGCCTCAAGTCGATTGACCCGGCCATCGGCAAACTCGAAAAGCTCGAGTACCTCAACATCGCCAACGGCGAGCTGGAAGAGATCCCCGCCGAAGTGGCCAATCTCAAGTCGCTGACCGACCTGGAGATCTACAACTGCCCGAAGATGACCCGCTTCCCGGTGGAGATCGCACAGATGCCCGAGCTCGTTTCGGTCAACATCTCCAACAACGCCCAATGGTCGGCCGAAGAGCTATACAAGGGGCTCGACGCCATCGCCAACGGCCCATCGAAGGAGAAGCTCCAGATCCTCTATGCGACCAACAACAAACTCAGGGAGATCCCCGAGTCGTTCAGCAACCTGAAGAAGATCGGCCTGCTCGACCTGTCCCGGAACCAGATCGAAACGCTCCATCCGCTGGGCAAGGAGGTCGCACCCGAACAGCTCTACCTCGACCACAACAACATCACTTCGCTCCCGGCCAACAGCGACGGCATCTTCTGCGGCACGGACGACACGGAGACCTTCTCGGTGACCTACAACAAGCTCAAGAAGGTTCCCAACATCTTCTCGGCCAAGTCCAAATACGTCATGAAATCGGTGGATTTCTCCTACAACGAGATCGACGGCTTCGAAGGCGAAGAGGAGGGCAAATACAAGGGCCTGCGGGTGGAGACCTTCTCGCTGGCGGCCAACCCCGGGCTGACGAAGTTCCCCAAATGCCTCGGCACGACCAATTCGCTGGTTTCCTACATCATCCTGCGCGGTTGCAGCATCGACGAAATCCCCGAGGGCAGCTTTGGCGGCAAGAACTCGACGGCGCTCATATCGCTCGACCTGACCTACAACAAACTGAAGGCCCTGTCCAAGGATTTCACGGCCGAGCAGCTGCCCTACCTTTACGGGCTGGATATATCGTACAACTCGTTCGACAAGTTCCCGTTCGGGCCGCTCAACTGCGCCGGGCTGACCGTCTACGCCATCCGCGGCCAGCGCGATGCCGAGGGTAAGCGCTGCCTGCGCGAATGGCCCACGGGGCTCTACCAGCACACGGGCCTGCGCGGGTTCTACATCGGTTCGAACGACCTGCGCAAGATCGAGGACACGATCTCCTACCTGATCTACCACCTCGACATCAGCGACAACCCCAACATCACGTTCGATGCCTCGGCCGTCTGCTACTACTGGCAGCAGGGTGTCTACAACCTGATCTACGACAAGACCCAGAACATCCTGAACTGCGACAAAATGCTCGAATAACACCTAAGGAGAAACGACAATGAAAATACTGAATTACATACCGGTCATCCTCTGCTCGATCGCATTATGCAGTTGCTCCGACGCCGACAAGAACGTCGCGTTCGGACTCGACAGCGACGCCATCAAGGCCGAAGCCGCAGGGGGAAGCCACAAAATCAAAGTATCGGCATCGGGGGATTGGGTCGCCACCACCGACGAACCGTGGATTTCCATTTCGCCGGCCAACGGCCGCGGCACCACCGAGTGCAGGATCCTCATCGACTCGGCGCTGACCGACTCGCCCCGCCGCGGCGTGGTGCGCATCCAGGAACAGAACACCTGGGACAAGAAGGAGATCACCATCGACCAGCAGGGCTTCGACTACGCCATCACGCTCGGGGAGAAAGAGGTTTCCGTAGCCAATTTCTCGGCCTTCGGCACCCGTCATTTCGACGTGAAGGTCAAGACCAACGTCGACTTCGCCGTCGAAGTCCCCGCCTCGGCCGAAAGCTGGCTCAAATACGACAGCTATAAGGTCGAACTCGACCGCGGCATCCGCCCGCGCGAGGTGACCGTACGCTTCAACTGGAGCATCAACTCCCAGCCCAACGAGCGTATCGCCGACGTGGTGTTCAAGCCCAAGCGCGAGGTGGAACTCGCCCGCCAGGACAACCTGCTCGTCACGCAGGGCGCCGCCGAACCCATCGAGGAGAACACCCGCAGCGGCGACTATGCCAAGACCGCCGACCTTCTGCGCCCCTGCTGGCCATCGCACGCACGCTCGGAACCAACAGCTCGTGGGAGAACGGCGAGCGCATGGACAACTGGGACGACGTCACCCTCTGGGAGGAGGGCATGGCGGGATACACGCCCGAGAAGAACGGCCGCGTGAAATACGCCCGGTTCTTCATGTTCAACACCAAGGAGGAGCTGCCTTTCGAGGTGCAGTACCTGACGGCCGCCGACGAACTGAACTTCTACAGCAACGTCAACGCCTTCCTGAAAGACCTCACCACCGGCGAGCACATCACCAAGCTCACCCAGCTCAAACGCCTCACCATCGCCGCCTACGGGCTGGTTTCGCTGGACAAGAACTTCACGGCGCTCAAGAACCTCGAGTTCCTCGACCTGAGCAGCAACAACTTCCAGAAGATTCCCGACGAGATCAATCCGACCAACTTCCCGAAACTGCGGACACTGCTCATGGGCGCCAACACGCGCAGGAATATCTATGACCTGAGCAACACCGTCGAAACCAACTACGGCGGCCTCGTCGATGAAGAAGGATTCCCGCGCCGCATGATCGAATGGGATCTCGACACGCTGCAACTATCGGTCAACTACCTGCAGGGCCCGCTGCCCAAGATGGACGACTGGGAGAAATACACCGAACAGGACATCATCGACGCCGACACGCTGCCCCGTGCGCTGATCGGAACCCCGAAGGTGATGCCGCACACCAAGCGTTTCGCCATCAACCTCAACCGCCTGACCGGCGAACTGCCCGACTGGCTGCTCTACCACCCCGCCCTCGACTGGTGGTCACCCTTCCAGCTCGTGTTCACGCAGGAAGGTAAGGACGCGACGGGCGCATCGGCCGGATTCGGCAACGAACCCGCCAACCTGAACTACTACTATAAATTCTATGAGGGGTACAAGAAAGACCCCGGCGCAGAAGAGGAAGACGAGGATACGACCAAATAATCAAGACGATGAAAAACTATTTATACGGCATTTTTGCCATTGCATTCCTGGCATTTACCGCCTGCACCAACGAGGAGCTCCCGACGCCCGGCACCGGACAGGACACCCCTGTCGAGCACAAGTCGGGGGAGATACTCGTCAAATTTTCGCCTTACGTGAGCAAGATACTCGACAAGACGGCCGCAGCGACCCGCAGCGGCGGCCCCGCCACCCGCTCGGGCATCCTTTCGGTCGACGAGGTACTCGATATCGTGGGCGGCTACCAGATCGAGCGCGTCTTCCCCGTAGACGGCCGCAACGAGGAGCGCACCCGCGAATCGGAGCTGCACCTGTGGTACGTCGTACGCTTCGGCGACGACTACTCCGCCGAGCAGGTCGCCGAGAAACTTTCGGCCCTGGGCGAAGTCCAGCACGTGAACCTCAACCGCACGATCCGCCGTGCCTACAACGCCGGCAAGAAGGCGATGCCTCTCACCCGCGAGGCCCTCGCCGCCATGCAGCGTGCGACCCGTGCCGCCGGGGATACGGGCTATCCCTTCAACGACGAGCTGCTGCCGATGCAGTGGCACCTGATCAACCGCGGCAACCTGTTCGGCGAGAAGTCGATCGTCGATGCCGACGTGCAGTGCGAAGAGGCGTGGAAATCTTCGACGGGCGACAAGTCGATCATCGTCGCCGTGCTCGACGAAGGCGTCATGGTCGAACACCCCGACCTGAAGAACAGCATGTGGGTCAACGAAGGCGAGGTTTACCGCTCGAAGCAGGACAACGACGGCAACGGCTACAAAGGCGACGTCTACGGCTACAATTTCGTATTCGAGACGGGCGTCATCTCATGGGATGACATCAACGACACGGGGCACGGCACGCACGTAGCGGGCGTAATCGCCGCGCAGAACAACAACGGCATCGGCATCAGCTCGATCGCCGGCGGCAACGGCGACATCCCGGGCGTGAAGATCATGAGCTGCCAGATATTCTCGGGCAACGCGGTCAGCAACTCGCTGGCGACCGTCCGGGCCATCAAGTACGCGGCCGACAACGGCGCCGTCATCCTGCAGTGCAGCTGGGGCTATATCTCGGGCAGCGCCAACAGCTACGAGTGGGGGGCGCCGGGCTTCAAGGACGAAGAGGAGTGGGCGACGAACGCCCCGCTGGAGAAGGACGCCCTCGACTACTTCCTGCATAACGCCGGATCGCCCAACGGCCCGATCGAAGGCGGCCTGGCCATCTTCGCAGGCGGCAACGAGAGCGCCCCGCAGGCCGGGTTCCCGGGCGCTGCCGAGGAGTGCATCTCGGTATCGGCCACGGCTGCCGACTATACGCCCGCCGTCTACACCAACTACGGCCCCGGCACGACGATCGCAGCCCCGGGCGGCGACCAGGACTACTATTACGAGCACTTCGACGACAACCACAAACGCGGCGAGATCGGCTGCATCCTTTCGACGCTGCCCTATGCCATCAGCGAAACGGGCTACGGTTACATGGAAGGCACCTCGATGGCCTGCCCCCATGTTTCGGGCGTCGCCGCGCTCGGGCTCTCATATGCCGCACAGCTCCGCCGCCACTTCACGGCCGACGAGTTCAAGGCACTGCTCTGCGAAACCACCACGCCGATCGACTCCTACATGACCGGCCTGAAAAACTACTACCGCTACGTCGCCGAAGTCGGCCTGAACCAGCCCATGCAACTGACGCTGGCCAACTACCGCAACCAGATGGGCGTGGGACAGGTCAATGCGGCCAGGCTGCTCAACGCGGTCTCCGGCAACGGCAAGCAGGTTTCGTTCCCGAACCTCTACATCTCGCTGGGCAAAGAGGTGAAGGCCATCCCGGCCAACTACTTCCTCGGCGGCGAAACGCTGACCTACACGGTCAGCATCGCCGACACGGCGGTCGCCACGGCGTCGATGGAGGGTGCGAAACTGACGGTCAAGGGGCTGAAGGCCGGTACGACCAGGGCAAGCATCACTTCGAGCAAGGGCGAGACGCACAATTTCAACATCACGGTGCGTAAATCCGCAAACGGTAACGGCTGGCTTTAACGAACGATGCGCTGCGGAACGACGATAGCACGTATGCTCTTCTGCTGCGGGGCGTTGTGGGCGGTAACCGCCGCCACACCGCTCTGCTCGCAGATCCGCATCGTCCCCCGTGCCAAACTCGACAGCCTGGCGCACCCCGCCACGGCCGCCGGTGCCGAAGCGATGCGCTTCGAACGCACGCAGATCGACGCAGGGCATATCGGCGAGGACGACACGCCGCCGAGCTACACGTTCAAATGGCATAACGCAGGGACGGCACCGCTCGTCATCACCCGCGTGCAGACCACCTGCGGCTGCGCCGCGGCCACCTACGGCCGGCAGCCCGTCCGCGCG
>ERZ779711.157-NODE-157-length-19505-cov-1.71393_pt1 | contig 19505 bp, 10 predicted proteins | sample MGYA00511903_ERZ779711 | MGnify/ENA primary metagenome ERZ779711 (study PRJEB29588, sample SAMEA2142848) | human gut metagenome | biome: human gut; feature: human-associated habitat; material: faeces | place: Denmark | collected 2008/2010 ... | reverse complement strand
CGGATCAAAGCCGACAGTAGCTACACCTTCATATTCACGCCCTTGATAACTGACAAAAGCACGGCAACGCAGGAAACCCTCTTTTTTCATTGTACCTGCATTAATTTCGAGCTTTTCATTCTTCAAAGGTTGTTTACCTGTCTGATGAGGTTTCATCATATCTTCCGAAATCTCATAACGCACTTCCAGATGATCCTGTGGAATATTGCATTTCAGTACAGCTACTTTGAATTTCACTTTTTCTCCCGGTTGATACAACCAATTGGTGTGGTCGGGAGTGACCAGCACTTGAATCAGCCTTTCCGCCGGTTGCCCGTACACAACGAATTGCACGGCAACAAACAAAGCAAGAAAAACAGAACGCAAACTTTTTATCATAATTCCATTATTGTTTATAGTCTTTTCATGGTTTTACCTGGTATTGATAAAGAGTGAAAGAATTCTTATCATTCAACTCGAAACTTACTTTACCCTGTACACCAACTTCAGCAACAAACTTTTTGCCATTTCCCATCAAAGGAGTAAAAGTTACCTTCTTGCCCTCCGGAAGCCAAGTATCAATGGTTCTTTTGGCTATATCATTGTCTTCGCGGTAAATAATGAGATAACCTTGCGTGTCAGAGACTATTGATTGAAATCCTGTCCACGAGCGTCCCGAAGGTTCTTCACCAATGGGCAATATGATGCCTTGATGAAATTGAAGTTGCAAGGGTTGATATTCCTTGAGCAGAGTTGCCGTAGCATAAGCCTCTTCGGGCAGGTTCGAAGCCTCCATCCAAGCCAATGGCTGTGCCGCCAGGGTGATGGCAAAGAGGTAGTCGAAACTATAACGAGCGGGAGCAAATGGATCGGTAGTGCTGTACTTATCGGCATTACGCCATTTATTCAGGAATTCTATCTGCATCTTCTCGGCCGGTACATAGCGAGACAGCATCCAAAGATTACGCAAGGTGCGATAGGGATAATAGTTGCCCCAATCGGTATAACGGTTTTCCAGGAAGATATTGCCATACTCATTCATATAATGATATCCACCGCGACGACCGGCAGTGGCATCGAGGTTGAAAATCACCTCATGGTTGGTTTGTGCTAACACGGCATCAAACAACCGGCGCAAATTCTGTTCGGCTGTTTTAGTAGGTATTTGTAAGCCATCTATCTTGAAACAGCAGATGCCATACTCCTTGTAAAGCCCGATAATGACTTGCGCGTCTTTTTGCCAATCGGCAAAATCATTCTGTATACTAGGATTGAACCATAATCCGATACGAATACCCAATTTCTTTCCTTTCTCTACAATGCGTTTCAGTCCATGAGGGAATTTCGTGGGGTTGGGCGTCCAGTAATCGGCATTTTTCCAAATATCTTTAAAGCTGCCTCCGGCTGTCTTTGAGTTGGGGCTTTTTCCGCTCTGCCAACCATCGTCCAGTTGAAAGAGGGTGACACCCAGACGTGCGGCACGATCCAGCTCAGCCAGACAGAAAGCCTCATCTATTTTGGCATCCTGACTACGGTCACCCCAGGTATTGAGCATAATCATCTCATCCTGTGCAGCGGTGTGGTGGCGCAGTTGTTTTTGATAAAGGCGCAATGCTGTTAGTGCTTCTTGTTCATCTCCGGTATAGACACCGGTAACGCATCCATAAACACGAGTCCAGCTATCCGGTTTCACATCATCAGATGCAATGCCCAGACCCACTACCATAAAATCGCTAAAGTCGGCCACGAAGTCGGAACCATTATAATGTAATTGAGTACTGCTGCAAGGAGCCTCTTTCAAGAAAAAGAAACCTTGCCGGGTAGCCACATCGTGAGCAAAAAGCAGATTACCACGATAGGTATTGCGACGGTAAGGAAGCCAGGTACGTTCTGTCACCAGATTGTCGTTCCAATCAGTATAGTCGAAGAACTCTACCGTACGGGCACGCCAATGATTACCGGAGAGTTGCAATCTGTCAATCGTCGGAGTTTTCACCCCCGTAGTCATATCGGCTGTGTGCTCTATATTTTTACGATCGGCATTAGAACGATTATCATCTTTATTCTGGTAAAGTTCTACTTGTCCTTTCAGATAGGTATCGCAGGCAATGGCGGGACAGTCTGCATAAATGCGATAGCGACGTTCTATACTTAGAGAACCGATGGTGCAAGCCACAGTGACTTGCAAATAGCTGGCATGTATACCATTCGTTGGAATCTCATTCACAGTGAAAGTAGCAGCTGTAGGGATGCCTTTCACAATCGAGAAGTCGGGCTCTTTGCCTTGAGCCGGGATTATTTTTCCACATAGCTTATCGGTGAGGCTAATGGTGACAGGTGTACCATTATTCCACAGCATGGTACGCTCCATGTAGTTATTGCCCATACGTAGTGTATCACCTTTCAGGAAAGCATAATAGTGTTGTCCTCCCCAAAGCGGCAAACCCAATATGGTTGAGAGAAATATCGTGATAATACTTTTTTTACTCATAGTTTGTCTGCGGTTTGATGTAAGCCGGAGCCTCCAACAATTTGTTGGGTTCGTTGAAACGTTGGTTATCGGGTACATTGTGTTTGCCCAAGCCTGCCTGCATAAGCTGCTTTAATTCGGGCAGATGATGATGATAGATATCACGCGGTTCTACGCCATGCTTATGACAGAGTCCGGCTGCCATACCTACTACTTCACCCATCATACCAGTAGTACGCATCACACGCACCGTACCCAAGGCTACGTGTGTGCAACTCATATTACGACCTGCCATAAAGAGGTTATCCACATTGCGCGAATAAAGACAACGATAAGGGACAGCATAAGGATGAATCCAACGATGCACCGTTGCCGACTTGAATTCATTATCAGGAAAACGCACACTGTTCACGCTATCGGGGAAGTGGAGGTCGATACTCCAAGTGGTAGTAAACGAAGCATCCTCGTGCGCCACATTTTTGTCTATATCGTCTTGTGCTAACACATAGTCGCCCAGAAGGCGGCGAGATTCACGTTTACCGGAAACATACGCCACCCAATCGAGTGAACGGTTGGCATACTTTTTACGATCCGCATAGTGATTCTTCAGATAGCTCCAATTGGAATATACCACCAAAAGTCCATAGTCGCGTATGCGTTCAGCCTCGGTGATTTGATTACGGTTCATTCCTGTTTCCCATTTCCATTCGCCCATAGTTACAGGCTCGCAATTATCAGCGCCAAAGCGCATACCATATTCGAAGCGGGGGAAAGAGGTCTTCTTCTTCATGTCCTTGCTATACCATTGTACCGATGCGCCCATCACTAGCGAGTCGGGCTGCTCGGGAGCGAGACTTTCGCCATATTCATCGCGGCCTTCACGTCCCATAGTCCAATCGGCACCGGCTAAGTAGCCTATGGTAGCATCGCCAGTACAGTCACTAAAAAGAGGAGCGGTAAGTTCGGTTTGTTCACCTGTCTCAATGTGTTGAATAGTGACTGATGCTATGCGATCACCCTGCATCTTTACGGCCACAGCACGTTGCGAAGCATAAAGGGTGATATTCTTTTCGGCAGCTATAAAGTCTTCCTTTTTCTGATCTTCATAATAGTCACCCGGTTGGGCATTACCGGAACGTTCATGACCGAATTCGCGTATCATACGACCTAACCCCTCGTTGGGCCCCTTTTCGATGATACCACCCAGGTGTACACGTATCTCCGACGAGTTATTACCACCCAGTACAGGACGATCGTTCACTAATGCCACCCTACAACCTAACCGGGCAGCAGCCGTAGCGGCACACATGCCGGCTACACCTCCTCCCACTACCACAAAGTCGTACTGATGGGTGGGCACCGTTTGTTGTTGTTGCAAGCGGGCACGAAGTGCAGCTGTCTCTGCCTCGCCCCATGCAGTGGGTTGCGCATTCATATCAGTCGTGAGATAGATGGCATCACAACGACCATTAAAACCTGTAAGGTCTTTCAAAGCAAGGGTAATAGTACCTGCCTTCAATACGACCTTACCGGCGGACTGCCATTGCCAGGAATTACCGGTGTGTCCCAACGTAGTTTTCAGTAACTTACCACCTAAAGCCAGACGAAACTTTCCGGGTCCTTCGGCATCGGTCCAAGGTGAAGTCCAGTTGTAGGTGCGGGCATATACATAGTAAGTGCCCGCCTGGGGAATATTGATTTCTGCCGTAGCATCGGCCACAGGAATACCCATGCCATGTGCCATGAGATAGGGTGAACCCATTTGATCCATGAACTGCTGGTCGAGCACCCAGCCGCCTCGCTGGCTGAAGCTTTCTGCTTCGATGAGCAGTTCTCCGGCTACAGCCACAAGGCTACAGGCTACGGCTATGCATGTCAGTAAGATTTTTTTCATCATAGCACAGCGTTTTTTAATTATTGAATAGTTATATCACCCACTTTCACCCAACCTTTGGAGGTTTGATACTCATCGCGGGCTGAAATTAAGATACCAATGGCATTCTCTTTGGTAGTATCTACCAATCCTACTGCCCAAATGTAATTCCCTGCGGCTACATCAGTGAGTTTGATATTAGTAGTGTAAGTCTTGGGAGCTCCCTTCATCCAAGTGGCAATGTTTGCTTTGTCTTCTATATAGATGCGGACGGGCTCCTCTGTATTCTTATCGAGCAGAGCGATAGCAAGTTTGTACTTGTCACCATACTGCGGCAAATTGGTAGGACAGTAACCCCAACCCAAGTTCGACCAGCGGTGAGTAAGTGATACACTACTGCCACTACGAGCTATAGTAGGAATAGACAGACGGTCGGGATAGAGACGGTAACCACCTTCGGCAATAAACTCCTTCACCAAATGGAAAGCTGTATTGAACCAAGAATGAGTTTCACCTTTGTTCACGTTGGTATCAAAGCGGAGGTCCATCATGTTGACATAACCACCCTTGGCTTCATCATATTCTCCCTGGCGCACCTCGGCAAAATTCTTGTAACCATCGCCGGCAATAGAACCACCGTGTGATGATTCTACCCAACCACCTTCCATAGTGATAGGTACGATACCATGATAGGTAGTACTGATGCCACGCTCCCAATCCTTATAATATTGCTTCATGCCGAAAGCATCGTGACGCAAACAGAAGCCTTTAGCTACGGCACGTTTCACCATATCGGCAGCTACATCGGTATCGGTATCACTAAACTCTTTGCCACTAAGCAAACAGCGATGATAATTAATCATGATAGGCACTTTAGTGAAAAGGCGTGACATTACGTCTGTAATCCATTCAAATACTGCTTGTCTAGGAGCTTCATCACCTGTAGAGTATTTCAGGGTGTGAGTCTCGCCCCATTTGCCTAATCCAAAACCACTCACAAATTGAGTGACATCAGGATCATTGTATTTGGCTGCAAAAGCAGTAAGAAACTCTTCATACTCCCTCTGGAAAATGGGATCGTCCGGATAAGGTGTCCATACGTTTACACTACCGGTAGTAGTGGTAAATCCTTCAGCACCGGCCTCTTTTACATAATCGGGACAGGCATCTTCATGTTTGTCACGACTATCACACACAAAGGTAAAGGCGAGCTTCAAGTTTCGTTCTTTAGCTCCTTCCACCAGCATACGAAAACGCTTGGCAGGTTCGGTCTGTACACTTTCATCCCATACATATTTGCCTTTTTCAGGATTAAAGTTACTCCAAAGACCACGTACGTAGAGCGTATTGCCATAGTCAGATACCTTCACAGTACCTTCTGACGACTCGAAGTTATCATAAAGATCCCAGAAATCCATCATCATACCACTTCCAATACCCGCGTAAATGACCCATCCACTCATAGGGTTACGCTGCAGTTGGTAGCGTTCGGGCATGATATTGACGGTCGTGTTGCCTTCAATGTTCCAACTATAATCGGTTATAGGGGCATCATCGTCTGAACAAGCAGTGCCAATGAAAGGCGTAGTAGCCAGCAGACACATCGACAAGGTCTTGATGCTGTTTTTTATTATTTTGTTCATAAAATATATCTCGTTTATTGTTATCATTTAAAGGTAGAATAAGAAGTGAAGTGATAAAAGCTCCACCTCTTATTCTTTCATTTTGGATTTATTTAATATCAAAGAGTACAGTGTTGTTCTCCAGGTCCACTACCACATAGTTACAGCCCTCCGGGATGAGGAAATAAGCATAGCGGTTATTGCCCTGACCTGTTACGGCTCCTTCTATCTTACCTGCTGTTACTGTAGTGTATCCATTGTAGCTATTACGAACAGCATCAGCAGTAGAACCAACGAACCATCCGTTATTAGCATATCGCAGCGTGCTGAAGTTCACCCAACCGGCATTTGTCTTCCCATAATTATCCTTATATTCATTACGTGGCAATACATCACCTTTATAAACGAATACTTTCGGATTGGCAACACTCTGAATAAGATTATACTTCACTTGACAGTACTTGAAGCTTTTTCCGGTTTCTTCATCAATACCCGAATCGTAAGCAAAACTATTGAAACCACCATACATGTGCAGTACATTGACTTCCTGACTCCATGGGTTTTTCCCCAGTTCGGTATTGTTGAACGATACGGTGAGTGGTTTCAGATCGGTAGCGGTCGAATAGATGGTAATAGATTTCTCCTCCTTATTCAATACAATGCGGTAAGTTCCATCGGCCGGAATTGTCCAATATTGTTTATCCACTTTGCTAATGAGTACTTGTCCGAATGTTGACAATTGACCATCTTCGATGTCATGACTATCAGCTATTTCCGGTACAATGGCCATCGCTTGTTCACCTTCGAAGGTGAGCGGGATGTAAAGGTTACCAGCTTTCAGTGCACCACGCCAAGCATAAATCTGGTCATTTTCGAGGGCTTGAGCCATCTCAATCTGTTCCCCACCTACGGCACTACCAGCCAGGAATATCTGGTCGGCTTCAACTACAGCACCAGCTTCTACTATCTTCACCGTCTGTTTACTCATATTCACAGTGATACGATAGGTAGCTGCAGATGGAATTAACCACGAGTTGGCTTCAGCGCGATCGGATATGACGCCTGCCATTTCACCTGTGGTGATAGGGGCATCGGCGGTTTCCGGGCCAATGGCATTCAATTCGTCGGCATAGTCAACGGGGAAGTTTATCTTACCGGCAACCAAAGCTCCTTCGTAACTATAAATTCTGTTTGTCTCGTCTTTCAACGTCATCTTAATATTATCATCGCCTACGGCAGTACCTCCCACATAAAGGTTATCAGCTTTATACTGTTTGGGGCCATAAGTTTTGAACTTCACCGTTGCAGTAGCAATATCGGGCACCATAAGACGGGGACCTTCAAAGTTGGCTGTAACAGTAAAAAGGACTTCGCCAATGGTACTGGTGGTAAGACCGAAGTAATCGACCAATATATCCTGCATCTCTTTGTTGGTGTACGAGCGAAGAAATTCACCATCATCATCAAATTCCTTGATATTTGCAACATCGCTACCGATAAGCTGCATCTCGTATTTATAAGTTGTGATGTAATCTTCACCAAAATTGTGAGCGGTGCTCCACTTCAGTGTAAAAGCTGTCTCGTTGGGTTTACTTTCATCGAGCTTAATATATTCGCCCGAAGGAGTCAACTCAATCTCCGACTGGTTGCGTGAGGCAGTATTGTCTATCTCCTCTTCGCACGAGGTGGCAAGCATGCTCATCATTCCCACAGCCACCATTCCAAGGTTTCTATATAAATGCATTGTTTTCATGTTCGTAATAGTTTATAGGATTAATAACCCGGATTGTTGGGTAACAAGTTGGGACACAACTCCACATCATGTGTAGGCAGCGGCCACAAATATTCGCGTTCGGGGAAGATGCGTTTAGCACCCTGCGAACAATAACCGGCATTAAAGAGAGCTGCAAAGTCTGCTAAACCATCTTCGTCGATTTGCGGAGTCATTCCCCAGAACCAGAGGTTCTTGTTCACGATATTGTTCAGCAATTCTGTGGGGTCGATAAGCATGATGTAATTGTAACCATTCAAAGCTTTTCCTGCCAATTTCCAACGCATCAAGTCTTGCAGGCGTTGGTTCTCCATAGCAAACTCCATGCGGCGCTCTATACGCAGGGCACGTCGCAGTTCGGTTTGGTTGGTAGTGGTCACGGCAGGATAACTATCAGTAGCTGTTACATTCACACCATAAGCACGAGCACGTACCATATTAATGGCTTTCAGCACGCTGTCGTCAATCAGGTTCTGTTCTATCATGGCTTCAGCATAAATCAACAGTACGTCAGCATAGCGCATTATGATATAGTCTTGTTCTACCTTTTGGTCTACTGTCCACGTAGCATCAATACCTTTCTTCCACAACAATCCTGTATATGAACTATATTGATTCACGATACGGGTATCTTGGTTGCTTTGTGTCTTACCTGTGGTATAGTTCATTACAGTTTTAGCTGCAGGACTGGGGTCGTATTCGAAACCACAGTGCTCGGTATTGAATTCAACGATGGTCATTGTACAACGCGGGTCACGGTTCTTGAAAGGCTTGCGAGGATCAAACAACGGTGATTCGTCAATAGGTAGCCCGTCAGTACAGAGATATGAGGCCAAGAGGTCCCATGAGGGATTGTATGAGCCATATCCTCCGGCATTACGAGGAAGACCGTTCTTCACAATCCAGGAATCGAGCATCACTTCGTTTTCAATAGAGCGAGGTATCACGAACACTTTCTCGTCATTCAGTTTGGTGCTCTGCTTGAAAAGTTTAGCATAGTCAGGTTCCAAAGAATAGAGTTTAAGATCCATACAAGCTTTGGCGGCTTGTGCAGCTATCTCATAATCACCCATATAGAGGGCAAAGCGCGCTTTCATAGCCAGGGCTGCTCCTTTGGTAGGATGGATATTTTCGTCTTTTCCATAGCTTTCAGGCAAACCGGCAATGGCTTTATCGAAATCAGCATACACCAAAGGAATCACTTCCGCTTTAGGTCTGCAACCACGTTGCAAAGCTTCGGAAATGGTTATAGTCTCTTCCTGATAGGGCACATCACCATAAAAGAAGATCAGTTCAGCATATTTGCAGGCACGACAGAAATAAGCCTCACCGGCATAACGATTATAAACTTCCTCGGTCACAGCACCCTTTGCCTTGTGAATATTTTCGAGCATTGTGTTGGTGCGGGCAATAAGTTTGAATGATTGCTGCCACAAAGCATATACTTCATACTGCTGGCCGTTCAGGGTTCCATCAAGCACGGTTCCACCACTTCCCGGGTTACGGTTCGTCTGACGATAGGTTGTGTTGTCCGACCATTGTTCGGATGAGCTAAGAGGTTCTTGCCAATAACCTAAAATATAGAAATCATTGGAAGCCAAACGCAATTCTGTTTCGGATGTGTACCAAGACTCGGTATTACCTTGCGATTTGGGTACCAAGTCCATGCTCTCGCAAGCAGCAAGACTCAGGCACATTCCGGCTAATAATATCTTTGTTTTCATATTCTATTCCTATTTATTTAAAAGTTAACTTGTATACCCATTACTAAAGAGGTGGTAATAGGATAATCCGATGTACCCATTTCAGGATCCCAACCACTAGGGAAATTGCTCAAACAAAAGAGGTCACTACCACTCACATAGAAGCGGGCACGGTTTATACCGGCTTTTTGTGTCCAACTCTTAGGCAGGGTATAGCCTAATGTGATATTCTTCAAACGGAAGTATGAACCGTTGAACATCCAGAAGTTAGAGGTAGCATAGTTATTGCTCTTCGACACATTCGAAAGGCGGGGATACTTGGCTGCTAAATTCTCTTCAGTAGTATTGAAAGGACTCCAATATTTACCCTCGAGAATGGCTGGTACGTTACCATAGTTAAAGGTTGTACCATAGAAGTAGAGAGGTAAGAATTTTGCTTGCCGATGCCTTGGAAAGCAAGACTGAAGTCAATGCCTTTGTACGAAGCGTTAAGGCTACCACCATACTGGAAACGAGGCAGTGAGTTACCCAAAGGTACACGGTCGTATTCAGGACTGATTACGCCATCGGGTACACCATCGGGACCACTGATGTCACGATACTTCAAGTCACCTACTGTAACGGTAGTACTAGTGCGAGCCGAATTGTTCACTTCTTCTTGAGTTTGATAGATGCCCTCGCACACATAACCATAGAATTCATTGAAGAGCACGCCGGCACGTTTAATCTTACCACCGCTGATTTGCTCACCATCATTCATATAATCAATCTTTGAAAGGAAGTCGGAGAAATTCACATTTACACCATACTTAAAATCTCCTATCTGGTCGTTCCATGCCACTTCAATATCATAACCATGAGTAGACATCTTACCTGCATTCGTACTAGGGTTGTTATATCCCATGAAGTAAGGGATTTCAATATTCAGCAACATGTCCTTGGTCTCTTTCCAATAGTAATCGAAATGAAACTGCAGACGGTTGTTCAAAAAGTTGACATCCAGACCTAAGTCAGTACTGGTAGTCGTTTCCCAAGTAATATCTTCTACAGCCAACACAGCAGGACGAGCAGTTTTATCAGAAACTACACTTCCATCAGCCATATAGAAAAGTGAATTACCAAAACTCATCAGAGCAATGTAGGGGAAGTAGTTGCTGCCGATACGTTCGTTACCTAACATACCCCACGAACCACGCAACTTCAAGAATGAGAGCCAATCCCACTTGAGGTTCTTCATGAACTTCTCTTCACTCGCTACCCAACCAGCTGAAAATGAAGGGAAAGTACCCCAACGATAACCTTTGGCAAAACGTGAACTACCATCGTGACGTACGTTAGCCTGGAACAGGTAACGATCGGCATACGAATAAATAACACGGCCAGAGTTCGAAGTATACTCTGAACCTGTACCGCTATTGGTTTGGAAATCTTCCGAACCGATATTGAGGTAAGGATAACCGGTCAGTTCATATTTATCGCGCGCAGCACCGAGACTTTCGCTCTTCATATAGTAGTTTTCGAAACCGGCCATTACTGTGAGATTATGACTGCCAAAGGTTCCCATATAGTTGGCAATTGCCTGGCTAGTGACATTATAATCATCGTTACGAGTTTCTGTGAGCGAATTGGTAGTCCAAGTGCTCCCGGAGTCGAAATAACCGCCAAAGGTTTCGGGATCATCGGGCAAGGTGTATCCACATGAGTTTTTAAACGCTTTCTTCTTTTGATAGTTGATAAAAGGAGATACGATACCCGAGATGCTTAGTCCCTTGATAGGCTTGAAGGTTAGCGAGCCTTTACCTGCCACCTGCGTACTATGAGCTACCGAATTACCGGCTACAAGCAATCCATAAGGATTTGCACCACTCTTACCCGAAGCTAAACGACCATCATCCCAGGTTGCGGGGTAAATGGCGGGCATTTTACGCATGGTATCAAAGGGATCATAGTTTGTGGCAGTACTCTTAGCATGACGGATATTTACGTCTATTTGAGCACTAAGTTTATCATTGATATTAAAGTCGTTGTTCGAACGGAACATGTAGCGTTGGAAACCACGACCGTCATAAAGACCGTCTACTTCGTCATACGAAAGGGTAGCTACCGACTTTACCGCTTTGTTACCGCCTGATACAGAGAGAGTATGAGTCATACGGGGAGCACTTGACTTCAAAATCAGATCAGTCCAATCGGTAATGGGGTAGTTGTTCGGATCAGTAGCATTATACTTCACCCAATTCTTGGTTTTGTCAGCCGTATATTCTTGGAAAAAACCACCAGTAGGGTTATCGTTGTATTTCAACTCGTTGCTCATCTCCAAGTAGCGAGTGACTCCCACCATACTAGGTTGTTTGGTAGGAATTTCCCAACCAAATTCAGCATTATATTTCAGATTGATTTTACCGGTATCGTTACCGCGCTTGGTAGTAACTAAGATAACACCAGCAGCAGCTTTCGAGCCATAGATACTGGCAGCCGCAGCATCTTTCAATACAGATATGCTCTCTACATCATTAGAATTCACATAGTCGAGCGAACTCTGCACACCGTCTACAATCACTAACGGGCTCGATTCACCCATAGTGGTAATACCACGCACACGAATAGAGGCGGCTCCTGCACCGGGAGCAGAGCTATTACGCGTCACCATCACACCCGAGAGTGATCCTTGCAATGCATTGGAAAGCATGGCTGTACGCTTGTTCACCAGCTCTTCTCCCTTCACGGCTGCCACCGCACCGGTAAGGTCTTTCTTCTTTACCACACCGTAACCGATAACAACTACTTCGTTGAGCGCTCTGCTAGCTTCTTCCATTACTATGGCATACATATTTTTGCTATCTATCCGCACGATTTTATCCACAAAGCCCACATAGCTAATGAGCAATTCGCTACCCTCGGGAACGTCTATCTGAAACTTACCATCAAGGTCGGTGATAGTAGCTGCATCACTACCTTTCACACGAACCGTAGCACCAATCATCGGAAGATCAGTTGCATCGACTACCTGACCAGAGATGCGCTTCGCCTTTTTCACTTGAGTAGTAGCCTTTTTAGAAGGATTAGCAGTGATGGTTACTTGACGGTTCTGAATGGTATATTTCAAATCGGCTAGCCGACATACTTCCGTCAAAATAGCATCGATCGACTTTCCTTTCAACTCGATGTTCACTTTGTTGTTGAGACGATCTTTTACAGGTTGATCATAGACAAAAACATATTGGCTATGTTTTTCAATGTAGTCGAACACTTGTTTCACTGTCGAATCTTCGGCTTTAAGGATATACATCCCATTTACCTTTTCGAACGAAACAGTCGACGCGCTAGAATAAGCGGGCACAGACAGTAGTCCAGCCAAACAGAAAGCTTTTGCTAAGCTTACCACCGTAGTTGTGATTGTTTTTCGATTCATAATATAAGATTAATAATTAATATTTATTGCATAACGATTTATGAGTAATCTACCAGTTAGTTGTTGATTTTAAGTTTACCGACTTTGCACCATCCCTCAAATAAAAGATTCTTGTCGACCGCCATTTTCAAGCCCGGCTGGCATGCTTTGGTTGTATCAACCAAACCAATAAGCCAAGTGTAGTTTCCCTTTTGAAGTCCATCCAAATTGACTGTTGTGGTATAATGACCATCACGCCCTTGTACCCAAGTTGAGAGATCAGCCTCATCTGCAAGCTGTTTTTTCACAATGTTATGATTGGCATCCATCAAAGCGATGCAGACTTTATATTTTCCTTTCCATTGAGGAATATTGGTAGGACAGTATCCCCAACCCAGATTGCGCCAATTGTGTTGCACGCTCACACGCTCGCCTGAACGGGCTTTATTTACAAAACTGACCTCTGTGGGATAGAGCCGGTATCCTCCCTCACGTTCGAAACGCTTCACCAAATCGAAAGAGCTATTAAACCACGAGGCTACTTCATCACCAATGCGAAGATCCATCATATTGACATGGGCATTACGGCTTTCTTCGTACTCGCCCCAGCGCACATCTTCCGAATGCCCCTGGCGATACTTGCCACTAGGATCAATCCAGTAACGGTGGTGCGCTCCGGTAATCCACCCTCCCTCCATAATGATGGGCAAGCGAAAGCGGTAAGCACGGGCAAAATCTTTTTCCCACTGTTCATAGTAACCAGTCATGCCAAAAGCGTCGTGACGAATGGTGTATCCTTTGGCAATGGCTCTTTCGAGCAATCTTTTACTATCAGGGTGTGGTTCTGCCCAGCTGATGGTATCTCCCACCAAACGATGGTAGTTTATCACCAATGGCACACGTTTGAAAGCTTTTGCATAGGTATCGGTAATCCATTCGAATACTTCTACTTTATTTGAGTAGTTATTATACTTCACGCCATGTGCTTCTCCCCATTTACCAAGCCCATAAGCATCAATAAAATCTACTTTATCGGGATCGTCAAAAGCAACAGCAAAGGCTTGAAGGAACTTTTCGTATTTCTGTTGAAACACAGCATCGTCAGGATAAGGCGACCATATTTGGGGATTATTAGGATCTTGAAAACCTTTCGCACCGGCTTCCTTCACATAAAGAGGTGTGTTCTGTCCTTGGTCGCGGCTGTCTACATTGATACGGAAAGCCAGTCGCATACCACGTTCACGCACCGAAGCAAGCAATTTATAGATACGTGAGTCCGGATCGTTCCATACATAATCTCCCTCTTTACTCTCAAGCATATTCCAATTGATGCGAATGTAACATGTACCGGCGTAATCGCTCACGCGAACAGTGGAATCCCCACCATTTACGGGCATAGCATCATAATGGTGAGTTTGCCAAAAGTTTTCATCCCATGCACGTCCCAAATACATCACCCAACCTGTTAGGGGATTTTTGAGTACAGAAGTAGTATCAGGCTCAAAATATACTGTTTGACCAAGTGCCTTCACTCCTTTAAGCATAGCTGATTGCGCATGCGCTGAAACCCATCCACAGTGTATTAAAACGGGCATAAAAAGCATAAATGTACGTAACAAAGTGTATCTTTTCATATTTTCCAATGGTATTAAAAAGCATTGTTTCTCCTTACGAGAAGGCATATAAGTCTCCTCTACCTTGCTATAAAGGCATTACAAATTGGTTGACAATAAGTTTTTATGTAATTATTTCAGTCAGTAGCAACTGCGAAAAAAATCAGTTACTTCTTTACTAAATAGATCGTATCACCATGAATTTCCATACGAGTTTGCGTAATGGACTGCAAGGCTTCACTCACACGATCACCAAGCATTAGTTTGCCGTAAAATTTATCTGCCGACATCCCATCGTCAAACAGAATAGTCACTCCATAATAATGGCTGAGCCGTTGAGCTACAGACTCCACACTTTCACCATCAAGGTTAATCATACCCTGCATCCAACAAGTGTATTCGTCCGTATTCACTGCCCGTTTCTCGGCGAAACTACCCTCTTGCAAACTCACCAATTCATTCGGTTTCATGCGAACCCGGTCATTGTTTGTCGTTTTCAGTTCTACGGCTCCTTGAACCAACACTACTTGCGAATCCGAAGTATCGTAATTATTCACATTAAATTTTGTTCCAAGCACCTTCACTCTAAAATTATCGGAATGAACCAGAAACGGATGCTCTGCATCGTGTGCCACATCGAAGTAAGCCTCACCCTTCACATATACCTCACGGTACTCGCCATCAAAACGTTTGGGATAACGGACAATTGTACGCGAGTTGGCTACGATCCTTGTGCCATCAGCCAGCATCAGCGTCATCTTTTCGCCGACAGGCACCTCTACCTCTTCATCATATACATCTGCCATCAATTCCGTAACTTCCATGCGGAACAAACCGTCCATTGCATTCTCTGTAACTATATATTTTATACCTATTAAAAGAAGTAGCGTGGCAGCTACTGAGCCAATATACATCAAAACATGTCGCTGTCTGGATTTACGTTCTTGTTGATGCATTTTCAGAAAAGCTTTTTTCTTAATGCCGGAGATATCTATCTCTGGCGGGGTACTATGTTCTATAAACGACTTCAGTTTAATGTCGCCCTGCAAATCCCCATATGTGTAATCATTAATATCTTTATCCATCTTCAATTCTTTTTATCCTTTCAATATCTTTTTCCCTTTTATTATCTTCTCATGAGAAGTTCCCTTCTAATTATAAAGACGCAAAGGTTAGATTTATCTATAGGTTTAAATTCTATTTTTTTTCTTTTAGTGCTATTTTTTTCTAATCATCCGTTCACAAGTCTCTTTCTCAAAGCATTCATAGCATATCCTATATGGTAATTCACAGTAGGAAGTGAGATTTGCAACATATGCGCGATTTCCGCATAAGGCATTTGTTCCAATTTAGCCAAAAAGAATACATGCTTGCACTTGGGCGGCAAACTATTGATTGCTTCATTCAAGCACCGTATTTCTTCACGCGAAAGCATATCGTCCATTGGAGTTTGCATATCAGGGAAAGAGAAATCCTGAAGCTCCTCAAAAGATATCTCTTGATTACCCTTTGCCTCCTTGCGCAAATAAGAGATTGATTTACGATAGACAATCGTATTCAACCAACTCAACATGCTGGCTATTTCCAAAAGCGTCTTACGTAGTTTCCACACTTCAAAGAAAACATCGCCTACCACTTCTTCAGCCATTTCCTTATTACTAAGAATACCAAAGGCATGATAGTATAACCTCTTCGAATATCGGTTCATGAAACTATTAAAAGCTAGCTCATCCCCTTTGGAAATCAACAAAAGTTCTCTTTCCAAGTCTTCCATTTAATTAGATTACTATTTTATATATTTACAGGCGCAGAATTCTTGTATATTATATAGGTTGAGCTACATAATATTAACTTTCTTTATCAATTAGTATATTCCCCCCAAGAATGAGAAAAGCTACATCATCACTCTGAAAACAGAGTTTGATATAGCTCTTCTACACTTAACAGCTACCACCTGAACTTTACAGAACAGGCTTTTTAGTTTTGATACAGATCCTCTCCATAAAGACGCAAATTATTTTGCCATTTTGTAGATTTCATTACCCGCCATCAAGAAAGCGCCGACGCCATAAACTTCCGTCATATCACGAGTCACTTTCTTCGGATCAGCACCGATTTGCTGTACATAGCCTAGTTTCCCATCCGGCCCCACTGCCGATACTAATGCCTTCCATCCCTCTATCATCACAGGAAGATAAGTTTCCTTATCCAATAAACCTTCATTGATGCCATAAGCTATGGAATACACTATAAAAGTCGTACAACTGGTTTCCGGTGACGGATAAGAAGCAGGGTCTAACAGGCTGGCGTGCCAGAAGCCATCGGGATGCTGCAATCCGGCAACCCGTGTAGCCAGTTTGACAAACAGTTCTTCATAGAATTTGCGGTTCTTATCTTTCTTGGGTAACTCTTTCAATATTTCAACCAAGCCACCGAGTACCCAACCGTTACCACGTCCCCAGAAGACTTTCTTGCCATTAACTTCACGCTTATCAAAGTAGCGCCAGTCACGGTAGAAGAGATTTTCTTCTTTATCGAACAAGTAATCATAAGTCGCTTTATACTCACGGTTCATGAATTTGATGTATTTCTTGTCTCCAGTCAACATATACAGCTTGGCATATACAGGGGGAGCCATAAAGAGGGCGTCACACCAAGTCCAGCGTTCCAAAGTTTTCAAGTCTCCCTCCACTAATTTGAAACTGCCCTTAGAAGGATGATTGATAATCCATTCTGTACGAGCCAGTGTGGGGACAATCATCGCTTCATCTTTATACTTGCGATATAAATCCAAAAAAGATTGCGACACGGCAATGTCATCAGCATGATAAAACCGCTTGTCCGGCTGCCAACAATTCCGACGACCTATACGGGTCAACCATTTATAGTAGGCATCATCACCGTCTTCTTTCTCTGCCAGTTCAGCCCAATCGACCATACCGACATAGAGAGCACCTTGCGGCCAGTTCAGGTCATCATGTTCAGGAGCGGGATGCGGATTGGCAATTTGCCAATCCGCAACTTTTCTCATGATAGACTTAATTTCTGCTTTTTGAAAAGGAATCTCTGTTGCCATTATAAAAATGGAACATAACAGAGATACTCCCAATAAAAGTGTTTTCTTCATTATCTATTTATTTGTTTATGATTTGGTCATTACAACTTAACCGTAGTCTTTAAAGGCAATTGACTGGAAGCAGGACCAGCAAGAATCTCAAAATCTCCTTTTTCCACTACAAACCGATGCTGATTCATATCGTAAAAAGAAAATGCATCCTCATTCAACACTATAGAAACCCGCTTCTTCTCACCTTTCTTCAAGAATACCTTTTCATATCCTTTCAGTTCTTTCAGAGGACGGGGTACAGAGGACTGTACATCATGCACATACACCTGCGCCACTTCCGAGGCGTCCATCTTACCTGTATTCTCTATATCAAAGCTAACTGTAACCTGATGTTCACCCGTTTTCTCCGCAACCATATTGCTATAAGCAAAAGTGGTATAGGACAATCCGTAGCCAAACGGATAGAAAGGTTCTTTTCCCGAACGGTCGTATCCACGATAACCGACAAAGACACCCTCGGAATAATCTACACGTTTAATCTCTGCCTTCAAGTTCTCGTAATAACTACCGTGCACCGGATTATCTTCCCATTTCTTTTCGATAGAAATCGGTAGCTTTCCGCTTGGAGAAATCTTGCCGGTCAGGATTTCAGCTATCGCCTGTCCGCCTTCCTGTCCCGGATACCAGGCCATAAGAATAGCTTTTGCGGCATCATGCCAGTTGGTGAAATCCACACCGCCACCGGCGTTCAGCACAACCACGACATTTGGATGCATGGAGGCAATCTTTTTGATAAACAATTCCTGATAGCGAAGCAAAGCAAACGGACGGTCAAAGCCCTCGCCTTCCGTGTTACTGTTGAAGCCTGTGCAGAAAACTACATTGTCCACTTTAGCAAGTCCTTGACGAAGTTTCGCCTGATTAAGGCTATAAGCGTTGAAACGGATGATTGCCGAAGATATATTATCAAAGAATTCAATTCGGAAACGGTATTCCTTACCTGCCTCAACCGGAAGTTCAACTTCACGGCTGGAGTAAGAATGATTTCCCCAGTCACCTGTAATGTGCTTGTCGTTCACAAACAAGCGATAACCGTCATCACCACCTATGTGGAGTTTCAACTGACCGTCTGTTTGTGGAACATAGCAGGCCGTCCAACGGACTGAAAAGCCATCTGTCGGAAAACTGTCCAACGGGGCACCATATCCCCAGTCATAATCAACAGAAGACTCCGTACGTACAACTTCCGGTTGCCCCGAAAGCGTCTTGTTCTTGAAGTATTCAGCCTTGAAACCTTTCACCTGACGATTTGCATCAGTATAAAACTCATGGACAATATCTTCATAAATCACATCATCCGTCAATAGCACCAGATTCTTTTTCTTCAAATCTTTCAAGCCTTGAGCCACTGTGACGGTAGAAAAAGGAGTGACAAAACCACTGCCGCCACCGGTAGGAATCAAATTTGCATTAGGCCCCATTACGGCTGTTTTTCCTTTTAACGGTAGTAGGTTATCTTCATTCTTCAACAATACTACCCCCTCGCGTGCCAGTTCTAAAGCAGTCTGGCGGGAAAAAGGATTATCCAACGGAATACGACTGTCTTTCTGTTCCTTATCCAGCATACCATAAGCAATCAATGTCTGCAGGATATGTTGTACTTTCAGATTGATGGTTTCTTCGGTCACCGTACCGGTTTTAATGGCGGGGATAAGGTTATCGGCATTCATGAAACGCCCTTTGGGCATTTCGAGGTCAAGTCCGGCGTTAGCCGCTCCGACAGCAGAATATACGGAAGTCCAGTCCGACATCAGAATACCTTTGAAGCCCCAAAGATTGCGCAAGACATCAATATTCAGCCATTTATGTTCAGTGGCATGAACGCCGTTCAGAAGATTGTAGCTGTTCATTACGGCACCCACATTCGCTTCCTGTATGGCCTTGCGGAAAGCCGGAAAATAAATTTCATGCAAAGTACGCTCGTCTATGTCCGAGCTGGCATGATGACGGCTCCAT
>ERZ779711.155-NODE-155-length-19617-cov-2.18766_pt1 | contig 19617 bp, 18 predicted proteins | sample MGYA00511903_ERZ779711 | MGnify/ENA primary metagenome ERZ779711 (study PRJEB29588, sample SAMEA2142848) | human gut metagenome | biome: human gut; feature: human-associated habitat; material: faeces | place: Denmark | collected 2008/2010 ... | reverse complement strand
AGCGTTGACAAGCCAAGCTACACAACAATACAATTATTAATAATAATATTACCAATAATGTTACTTCTGTTATCAGTTATAATACATAGTATTGTTATTACCGGAATAGCTCGAACTACTATTGTCAAAGACAATGGTAGTGACGCTCTAACAATAACAACTATAATATAATAGTAAACAGTATAGTAGATAATATAGTAGACAATATAATAACAGAGCTATTACTATTAAGGACTAATATCTATGATATTAGGAACTTAAAATCAACAATAACAATTGGAACTAGGACTATTAGTATAATAACAATAGGTCTATCCTAAGGACTACTACGATAGTAGTAGGAACTTAGTACTGACAATCAACAACCAACAGTAACAATAGACAATATAATATCTAAGTAATAGTAAGGACTATTATAGGGACTATTATAGGGACTATTATAGTGGAAATATGATGATTAGGATTCAAATCCTAACTCTAAGACTATTAGAACAAAGTTCTAATCGGATTAGACAATTAACAACCAACAACTATCAATATAATAGTAAGGACTAAAACTATAATAATCATGTCTAATAATAGGTTTATTATATAAATATGATTCAAATCCTGACTCCATAAACGGAATGGTAGAAGTAGTAGTTCTAACATTGTAGGTAAGAGAAGTGAGTTAGAATGAAGAAGTAGAGGTAGGAGAGGGAGTAGTACCACTACTTAACCAGCTCATCGCTCTTATCTATATCCTATTACTATTCTTACTCCACTACTATTATCTCACTCTATTGTCTACTCTACTATCTAGCTTAACGAGGAGCCTTAGCGACCCTTCCGAGCATTGATGTTGTCAATACTAGTAATAGTCTTGATACTATTGATATTATTGATACTATTTGTTGTTATTGGTGTGATTGTATGAGCTTGCTCCTATTGTCTACGACAATAGTCACCGACCTTGCGGACGGTCTTTTCGACCCCTATATATATATATATTATAATTATATACTTACGTATATAATATATATATATATAATATAGACGCATCTGATTCTGTATCAGATTTTTCTAACTCTGCTATTAGTCTCATTACTCTTGCTTAACGTGGAGCTGCTGCGACCCTTAAAGTTTTGATGTGGTTTTGCAAGGGTTTTAGCTTATCAGTTGGTTAGCTTCGCTTATCAGTTGTAGCATTTCGCTTATCAGGTGACTAGTGTCGTTTCCAATCCCGATTAGCTTTGCCGGACGGCTGTGCCCGAAGGCTTTGCCAGACAGCGAGCATAAGTCGAGAGTATTGTCGAACACGTAAGTCGAGAGTATTGTCGAATACGTGCCGAATGGTGTGACTTTAGTTTAGTAGTGGAGATTTCTCTCCACTACGTAACTGGTTAAGCAGCACCCTCTGCATCAGGTTGGTATTTAGCCAACATGTCAGCCACGAGCATTTCGTCCGCAAGGGACAATGCACGCATACTAAGTTCGTACGGGAAATACTCGTAACGGTCGTGTTCATTAACACGTTCCTCTTTAGCTATTCTAGCAGCGAATGGGTTAACGAACACTTCACCTTGTGCAAGCACGTGTCCAAGCACGCTAATACGTGCTTTCTTAAAGATAACGTGTAACACTGACAAAGGCGCTGTCATAACAGCATTGGCGAGCATTGGCTCACCTTGTCCCTTGAGAATCGCAGATAACTGAATACGAGTAGTAAATATATTACGAGTTGTAGACTCGACATAAGTACCACTAGCAGCATCTTTAACAAACTGTGGTATGTTGCGATTAACAACCACAGTAAGAGCACCAGCATAACGAGCACTATTATCAATGATATTAGTAATCATCAGACTGTCATGATTCTCAAAATCAGGACGGTCAAGCAACAGACGAACAATATCGTCTGCTTCCTGTCCTTGATACTCGGATAGGTCAACTATACGAGCGTCAATAGCTTCATCAGCAGTTTCATCAGTAGCATCATCAGTAGCAACTGTTTCAGCGTTAGCACTTGCTGCATCAGCAGCTTCTTTTGCAGCTTTTGCAGCTGCTTCGGCTGCCTTTCTAGCAGCATCATTAACTTTAGTTTCCATAATAAAATGAAATTAAATGTTATAAATCAGTCGGCAACTGTTCAACCAATGTGCATCCCGACTACACACACAATGGCAATATGTTTAAAGTCATTTGGTTTGATAGTAACTGCAATATGTTTATAGTCATTTGGTTTGATTAAGCCAATAGTTCTTTAACAACATCGTTAGCATCTAGTATCAATACTAACACTACTAATAGTATTAGAAAGCTATTCACATGGTTATCATACAACTTAATGTAACTTAGATGCATGAATACTGGTACACCTAGCATACTCAATGCCAAGTGTACCACTTTAATCTTATCACTCATATTCATACGTATCTAGTGTAATAACGTGAACAAAACTTGTCGTAGGTTTCACCTGCACGACCATACTTTCTTCAATCCCGTTTCTGTTTATTAACCATAGACAGATAAGTAGCAGTAGTCATAGCTATTGCTATTGATAGTAACAATAGGAATATCATAAGCATAAGTATTTAATTAAACATTTATATTAATAGCAATATGTTTAAGGTCATTTGGTCTTGACGGGGGTATTGGAATTGGTTTGAGAGTAGGGGGGCGGTAGTGGTAGGAGCTTCACCTCGATAAAAATATACTCACGAAAAATATTATTTTGTGGAGTAGAATCAATAGTAGCATTTCTAGTAGTAATTCTAATATTGTCTCTTAGTCTATTTTTTATAGTATTCCTTATAATGCCTCTAATCCTATCTCTAATAGTTCTATTATCAACATTTCTAATTCTATTTCTAATAGTAGTTTCAGTCCTATTCCTAAGCTCATACACATTAGTACTTCTAACAATAGTTCCTAATTCTTTCTTTCTAGTACTTCTAATTCCCTTTGTATCTATTGTTGTTAGTAGTCTAACTCTTCTTATAGAAGAATTATCCTATTAGTTAGTTCTATTAGTCTAATCAATTCCTTTAAGTCCTTAATTAGTCTTACTTATATTATATAGTATTAGTTGTCTACTGGGTCTTATTGTGTAAGCCCTTTCTCCTCTTCTATCGAAGAGTTCGAAGATTTAGCATTAGGATTGTAAAAATAGAATGGTAAGATTTAGTCGATATTTTGGTTAAGTAGTAGACTTGTATTAGAGTGTGTACTAATGTGAACTAGTGTGAATGGATGTGAATTATACAGCGAATACAATTCTAAAGGTTTTTTAACGAGTTAGATATTGATAGTACGAATATTATTCGTATACTTGTACTATTGATGACTAGTGCTTATATTACTCTTAGTAATGCTAGTCAACTTAATTAATAGTATTAACAATCTAATTAAAGTAATCATGTTACACTTAGAGAACAAAACTAAAGGAGAAACTTTCCTAGTTCCTCAACACATTGGAGAAATTGATTTCAAATATGTTTCTGACCGAGTTAAAGACATAACTCCGTTTAAGCATTTTGGTATTGTTGCTATTATTCAGACTGCCAAACTTCGTGAGATTATCAATCCTGATTTAAAGGGTACTGGTAATACTAAGTTCATATTAGTTAAAGCTAATTATGGTGACGATGTTAAAGAGATAGATAGAGCTTTTCTTAATCGTTTCTTATATGTTGCTCCGTCTGACGTATTTACTGGTATAGATTGTAATCCTCGTAGTAATGAACTTACTCCTTATAATCTTGCTGAATTTATTCGTAGTGACCAAGATTTAAATCTTAGTATTGCTCGTGGCGAGATATTCCGTAAAGTCGGAAGCGGTTCGGTTATTAGCCTTCTCGGTAACGATGTTACTCCTGCTACTGTTGAAAAGAAAGGAGATAATGGTAAGTTGATTACTACTATTGCTGAAACAGTAGTTTGTATTGGTTATAAGATTGTTCGTCTTTCTGATATTCAAGGACAGAATACTATTGAAGGTCTTCCTGCTAGTGGTAAACCACAGAAATTTATAGTAGCTACTAATTTACTAAATATATAAACTAGATGCCTTCTATTGATTTAAAAGAGAAAAAGGAGTTATTAGTAACTCGTCCTGATATTATTGGTTTATTAGGTGTTACACCTCTTGAAGCTGAAATAATAGATGATATTATAGATAATATCGAAGACCAAATTGTTGATAGAATTAAAAGTCTACAACGAGTTTCAATTCCTTTTATTGGTGGATTTATTGTTAATGAAGCCAAGTTAGATGCAATAGAACATCACCCTGTAATGAAGGCTAAAAGGCAAGAACTTACTAATGAAGAATATTGGAAATTTAAAAAGCAATTAGTTACTACTCGAACAATTCAACGTAGTAAATTTAGAAGTAGAACTTCGATAATATCTCGAACTGTTAGACTTAATCGTAAGTTAGCTGCAAGGAAACTTAGAGAGTTTAATCAAAATGAAAGGTCTTTTAAATTATATATGTACTTCTTTAGTAAGATGAAGCCAGTTAATGATTCTGATTACTATATTGAACTAAGAAATAATAAAGGTTATGATTACGAAGATTGCCCCTTTGGATTTAACAGGTATGATTAGCGTTGATGAGCAAGGTTATCCCTTTGCTCCTAACGTTTATCAGATACAGGATAAAGATGTAAGAGAGTTATATCTTCGTGATACTAGTGAAGATAAACTTCGGTATCTTAAAGAAGCCGGAATTATCTTTTATTTAGCTGACCCTAAGTCTCCACCTAATCAAATGGGATATAGTCGTCCCGAAGCCTTAGCATCTGCTAGAGCTAATTATGCTCTTCCTAATGATTGGCAGCCTGATGCTCTTATTCTTCGTCTTATTGATAGATACCATGAAGATAAGATGGGTGTTGCAGGTGAAGCTCTTGAAACTATTCTTAGAGCGGTTCATAATAGTTCTCGTGCAGCTAATATCCTTAGTGAACAACTTACTAATAAACTTAATGCAGGTATACAAGCCGAAGATACTTTACCAGTTATTGATTTGATAACTAAGTTAAATGGTATTATTAATATCATTCCTAATCAGATTAAATCTTTAGGTGAAGCTAAACAAGCTGCTGCTCTTGAAATAGAACAGAAGAAAGCTCGTGGCGGTAAAGTAGTTACTAGTTCTATGTCTGCTAAAGACGCTAGTGATTTGGAAGCTCAAGTAGAAGCTCAAAAGAGAGAACTAGGATTGGTAAGTGATAGTATTGTTAACACTCCTTTACGGGGGAAATACGAAAGTACAAAATGATACCAGTTAAACCTGAATATAAGCAAACTAAGTTATACTTTGATGAACCTACTCATAAGTATACTGATAATTGTGGTAATTCTTATATTAGTGCTACTACTATTATTCATTCGTATGTTCCTAAGTTTGATTCTAATTATTGGGCTAAATACAAAGCTAAAGAAGAAAATACTTCTATTAAAGATATAAAGAATCAATGGGATAGTATACGAGATAAAGCCTGTGATATGGGTAATGTCTATCATAATAGTTTTGAAGATGGTATTCGTCAGAATAGTAAGTTCTTTAATGCTATTAAATATCTGAATAAACAAGAAAGTAAACAAATGGTTACTGTTGCTGATTTAGATGTTGTTGATAGTCATGTAAGACTTCTCGATGTCGATGCTTTCATTGAACATACTGAAAACAAATATCCTGAAATATATAAGGTATTCAAGTTCTATACTGAACGAGATTATAAGATATATTCAGAAATAGGAGCATTTCTTCCTAAATATCTTCTTAGTGGTACTATTGATATATTACCTATAAGAGAAGATGGTTTTGTTATTCTTGATTGGAAAACTAATCGTACAGGTCTTAGATTTCAAGCAGGTTATTATAAGAAGGATAAAACTGTTCGTCCAGTACAAGAAACAGATGAATGGATTCATAAACCCGAAGATGTTCTACTTCCACCATTTGGCGGTCTACCTAATTGTAATGGTACTACTTATGCTTTACAGTTAAATCTATATGCTAAAATGGTTCATCTTATTACTGGTTTGCCTTGTCGTGGTTTAGCTCTTTGTCATATTGAAGTTCCATTTGTTCTTAACCAATATGGTAGACCTCAAAGATTTAAAGACGGTTTTCATATTGATGAAAGTAAAAGTGAAACAGCTAAGTGGTATAAGATTCCTAGATTAGAACCTGAAATAGATACTATGCTTAATATCCGTTATCAAACTGTTAATGGAAGTCAGAAACAACAAATGAATTTATTTGTATAATATAAATGTAATATCATGGCTAAATATAATAACTTATTAATAGATAGATGTCGTACTGTTGATTGGAGAAAGACATTAGAGAATAAAGGTTATTCTTACTTTGATAAAGGTAAGTATAATCTTAATCTTATTGGTGTTCGTTCCAAAGAACATGGTAATGAGTTCAATGATGTTTTTATAATTGATTATTGGACAGCTAATGGTAATAGATATACTCCTATATATCCTTGTACTACTGACCCTGGTTATAAAAGTCTTACTAATCCTGTTAATATTAAAGGTTGTGCAATTCTAGTTCCTGGTCAGTATCGTGGTTGTTTTAAGAAAGGTTATCATAAGGGACAATATCTTGCTCTTGTTCAACATAAACCTGTTAAAGTATTCCGTGATGCTAATAAAGACTTTTATCTTGATTGTGATGAATCAATAATAGAAGAAGGAATGTTTGGTATCAATATTCATAAAGCAGGAGAATCAAGTATTGTTGTTGATGGTTGGTCTGCTGGTTGTCAAGTTCTAGCTAGAAGTATGGATTTTAGAGAACTTATGAATATAGTTAACTTAGCAATTCCTTTGTGGGGCGATGTATTTACTTATACGTTGTTAGAAGAAAAAGACTTAATAATATGAAACTAAAGAGTATTGGAATAGGACTATTAATAGTAGTAATCCCGTTTGTTATAATTGGAGTATTAAACAATTTTGTTTTTAATAAGGAAAATGTAGAAGTCCCGCTTATCGTTCCTGATACTATATATCAGGAAATAAAAACAAAAAGAGATAGTTTACAACTAGTAATAGATTCTATTCTCAATACTCTTAATAATACTAATCAGTATGAGAAAGAATTTGATAAAGCAATTAGTGATACTGATAGTATTGCTATTCTCGAACGCTTCATATATCTTGTGTCAAAACCAATCAGAGTTGAGAATCCAAAGGTTGGAGACGAAGGTAGATAGCTTACAGCAATCACACCTCTTTACGGGGGATGGCGGAGCGAAGCGACGCCTAGATAAAGAAGTATTAAGAATAGCCAATGCAAAGTTAATACTTTCAGAAGAGTATAAAAGTCAATATGAATCCTACAAGAAGTTATACGAACTAAAAGTTAAAGATAGCTACTTGCAGGATTCTATTATATCTAAGCAACGTGAAGAAATAAAGAGGATAACAATACTAGGAAATCAAGCTATTGTTAATCTTAATAAGGAATATAATAAGTCTAAAAAGTATAAGAAGCAACGTAATGGATTCATAGCTAGTACAGGTGTGCTAGCTATTCTTGTTGCTATACTACTAAAATAATTAATTGTAAGCTATGCAACTGTCTGAATACCCGTTCTTCATGTATTATTATGAAGAAGATAAAGGAAAGAAATATAAGCACGCAAGAGACTGTGGATATAAAGACCCATTCGACCATTTCTTAATAGGAGAAAGCGGAGGGTTCTTAATGAATATTGACCCACATAAGCGTTTTGTTAATACAGACCTTTTACGTCCTGCTGCTGTTACTTATGAGAAAGAAGGAGTTTATACTAAGTTTGCAGTAGATAGTATGCCTCATATAAACTTTCGTAAACAGGAAACTCTACGTAGACTTGTTGGTTTTAAAGCTCCTTGTCTTATGGATACTAGAACTGGTGAGATAGAAGATGTCTATATTACTGGTGAACATTATAATTTTATTAATTATGGTCGTATTCTTAAACTAGATACTAAAACACTTCGAGTAGAAGAAGGTAAGGTTACTGGTCGTAAGATAAGAGGATTTCCTAGATTTATTGATTGCCAGTGGTGGTACTTCTTAATCAAACAGTTCTGTCGAGAAAATGGTATGTTTCTTATCAATGATAAGACAAGGCGTGGTGGATTTAGTTATATGGAAGCTATTGGTTCTGCTAACTTTATCAATCTTACTCCTAACCGTGCTGTTATTCATGCGGCTAGTGATAATAAGTTTTTGGTTCAATCAGGAGGTCTATCTGACTTTATGAAGAAGCAAATTATCTTCTATGAATCTAATACTCCTTTTGCTAGAGGTATAGCTAAGATTGATGCTAGTGATTTTATCTTAGGTTATAAAGACCCTAGTACAGCTATTATAGATGATAACAGTTGGAATAGTGCTTGTATATCTGTATCTACTAAGAACAATCCTTCCGCTGCTGTTGGTAAAGATGCCGGAGAAATCAAGTGTGAGGAAATGTCAGAGTTTGAGAACTTCGATGATTTCATGGATGTAACTGAACCTACTCTAAAGACTGGTTCTGTTACTACTGGTTTTCTTAATGCTTGGGGTACTGCTGGTAAAGCTAATGCAGGTTGGGTAACATTTGAGCAAAACTTCTATGACCCTAGAGGTAGAAACTTTATGGCATTTGAAAATGTATGGGATAAAGATAGTAGACCAGAAGTATGTGGTTACTTTAAACCTTATTGTTGGGGACTTGAAGGTTATAAGATTGGCGATGATAATCAAATCGCTACTCTTACTTCTCTTGATGATGATGGTAATTCTGATATAGCTCTTGGTTTTCAAATAGCAGAAGAAGAACGTGCTGCTGAAAAAGCTAAGAGTAAATCATTCGCTAAGTTTATTAGTTATTGTGGGCAGTATGCTAATATGCCTAGTGAATCATTTAGTTCTGTAAGTGAGAATATATTTAGTAGTGAGATATTAGATGAATGGGAGCAAGAACTAAAGATGTCTAATAAATATAACTTCTATATAGATGGTAAGTTTGTAGAATATGATTCGGATAACTTCGAGTTTATTCCTAATGAACGTATTGCTGCTACTGGTGGTGTATTTAAGAAAGACTACTTTGATTATATTAAGAATGTTCCTCGTCACTCTAATGAAGACCCTGAAGGTTGTATTCGTAAATGGTTTAATCCAATTAAAGTAGAATATATAGATAAAAAGACAGGTCAGCTAACTAAAGGTACTCCACCGGGAATATATAGTATTAGTTATGACCCTGTTGGTATTGATAAAGATAAGAAAGAACTTACTAATAAACATTCACATAATAGTATTAAAGTTTGGATGAATCCTTGTATATACAATGGTTATCGTCCTAGATTGTGTGCTGTATATTATGGTCGTCCTGATGAACTAGAAAAAGCAGATAGAATCTGTTATTACTTTGCAGTTACTTATAATTGTCTTGGTACAACTAATGTCGAGATTAATCGTGGTGAAACAGTTAGTAATTTTAAGAAGTGGAAAGCTGTTAGATACTTAGGTTATCATCCAGTTCATTTATGGGACACTAATATTAATACTAAGAAAATTAATACTATTGGTTATGATATTAGTAGTGAAACAGTTAAACTTGATGGTCTTCGAATGTTAAAGGAAATGTTGTATTCCCCTATAGGGAAGTTCGAGGATGGTCGTGATATGCTTGTTCTTCATACTATATATGATTATCAGTCAATACTAGAGTTAAAGAAATGGTCTAATACTGGTAACTTTGACCGTGTATCTGAAATGATTGTTCGTGGTATTGAATGGGCTGCTAATGATAAGTTTGCTAAAAAGCAGCTTGAACATAGACAGAGAGTGCAAACAGAGAAAGAAAACTTTTGGAATCGTAAACGTTATTAATTATGAGTTGGTTAACAGAAAGCAACAGGTTAAAACATTTCCTCTACGCAATTCCATGTGGATTACTAGGAATAATGTTAGTAGTAGGCTTAGCCGTAGGCATGGAATTTAAAGATAAAATGTATGGCGGTAAGTTTGATTTCTTGGATATTTTAGCTACATTGCTTGGCGGAATGATAGGATTCGTATTAATGCTAGTTATAGTAATAAGTACGGGTGCTATTAATTGGTACATTAATATACTTATTAAACTAAGCGAATTGTTATGATTGATGCTAAGCTAAATGCTCGACTTGGGGACATGCCTAAACAGCGTGTCCCTAATTCTGAAAAGGATGAATACTGGGCTGGTAGAACAATAGATTATTGTATTGCTGCCGGACTAGCATGTAATGATAGAACTAAGACAGAACAGCTTCTTGAAATACTTCATGGAGAAATGCCTGACGAGTTCTATCGTAAAACACTTAATCCTTATAATGCTACGAAGGAGAACTTTAAAAGGTTTCCTGCTACTCTAAGGAATCTTGATATTATTAATGATGTAGTTCGTCGTTATTTATCAGAATACGTTAAATCTCAACATGAATTTATTGTTGGTGCTAATAATCCTGAAATCATTATGGCTCGTGATGCCGCTATTCGAGAAGATATAGTTAAGCGAGCCATGTTAGCATTTCAACAAGAACTTCAAAGGAGAATACAGCAACAACAAGCTGAAAATGCTCAACTAGAAGCTCAAGGACAACCAATACAAGAGGTTGACCCTGAACAATTAGCAGCTGATGCAGAAGAGTTTGAAAAGAATTTCGTTGATAATTATATAGATGAAATAAGTGCGCAAGCTCAACAACTATTAGAAGTTATTGATGATGTTCTTAATAATGAGACAATAGTTCCAGTTGAATACTTTAACTATATCGTTACAGGGGAAGTTTATAGCTTTCATACTGTTCGTGGTAAGAAACTAGTTAAAGAGTGGGTTCCAACTACCGATATGTTTCCTGTTCCTAATGGAGAACAAATGGTATCTAAGTATGATATTGTAGCTCGTAGAATGTTGATGAGTTATAATCAAGTAATAGACCAGTTCTCCGATGAACTATCAGATGAAGAACTAGAGTTTATAACTAAATATTATAATCCTAGTACAGTCGGTGCTACTCGTACACTTAGTCTCAATGCTTATAGTTATTATTTTCCTGAAAAGTGTAAGAGCTATGAGAACGATAATAGAGAGATATTTCCTTCTGATGGTTATGATTTAAGATTAAAGAACGGAGAACTACTTGAAGTATGGCATGTTAATTGGAGAGGTTATACACAAGTTAAGATATTGAAATATGTTAATGAAGTAGGATTAGTTGATGAAATGATTGTTCCTGATGATTTTGAATTTAACCCTGAACTTGGACATATTGAGATAACTTCTGTATATAAACCACAGGTTTATGAAGGTTATCGTATAGGTGGTCAACGTTTTGGTATATATCCCGGTGGTGCTAAACCTATTCCTTTCCAATTAGATGATGATGTTAGATTGCAGTATTGTGGACTTCAAGAAGTACTTCCTCAAATGGGAAGATTCTCTATTGTAGAAATACTTACTCCATTTCAAATATTAATAAATATCTTCTCTTATCATAGAGAGATGATGATAGCTAAGAACAAGATGTTTATTCTTGTTGCAGCTAAATCTTTATTTGGAGAAGATGCAGAAGAAGCTATCTATAATATAGCGGCAGAAGGTATATTCCCGTATGATGATGCAGAAGATATTAATAGTACTAAAGCACAATCTATTAAAATGCTTGACGCTAATATATCTGGTTATATTACTGAAATATCTAATCTTATTGAATCTATTAAAGCTAGTGCTCGTGAAATGGTAGATATGACACCACAGCGTTATGGACAGATAGCAACTAGCGCTGGTAAAGGTACAACAGAAGAAGCTATTATTCGTGGTTCAATGGGTACAGTTATTATTAACTATATGTTCGATAAGTTCCGTGAGGACGAATATCTAATAGATTTAAATAATTCCAAATTAGCTTGGATAGACGGATTAGATACTTCTTACTATGATAAGTCAGATAGAAAGCAATATGTCTCTCTTAATGTAAATAATCATACTCTCGGACAATATGTAATCAAAGCTAAAAACTCTGATAGAGAAACAGAGAAGTTTGAACAACTTAAAGAGTGGGCTTTCAATGCTAGTCAAAATGGAGATTTGATGTCTGCTGTTGCTGCTATTACTTCCGGTAATATATCTAGTCTTAAACTAGCTATTAATCGTTATCAAGAGATTCGTCAGAAGAATGAAGAATCACTTAGACAATTAGACCAACAATTAGAAGAAGCTAAGAATAAAGCTGTTCTTGAACAGATAGCTGCTAAAGGAGAACAAGACGCTAGACTAGCAGAAATCAAAGGTTATTATGATTTACTTGCTAAGGGAATGGATACCGAAGCTGCTATGGCTGCTCTAGCTAATCAACCTGCACAAGCTGCTCCACAAGATAATTCTGCTGAACTATCATTGAAACAAGCTGAACTAAATGAAAAGAAACGAGCTAAAGACTTAGATATGATTAACTCTGCTTTAGATAGAGATAATGAACTAAAGATAGCTAAAGAGAATAAGAATAGATATGATAGTCCTAAGTCTAAATCTAGTTCTACTAAGAAGTGAACACTAAGTTATAATTAGCTATATACTATTCTCTATGATTCAGACGTGCCCTACGGAAAGTTCCGTAGGGTTTTTCGTACTCATAGAATCGACGTAGATAGCGTTTCCTTTGCCTCTGTTGCATTTACCCTATCAAATGGATGAACTGTAAAGGAAAGCATTAAAATGCCATGACGGGTCTTAAAATGGCTCATTCTTTTGCCCTGTATCGAACGCAAAATTTCTGCTAATAAGATTAACTCTAGTAATACTTAAATACGAATACGGGCAATTCTAAACCTAATAATAAGGGTATTCAGACTAGTAAGAGTTTGCTTTCTCATATTATTAGATTACATTTGAGTGAAAGTAATAATCAAAACATATTTATTATGGGAACTTTTAGTAGTAATAATAATTTAGATTTAAGTACTGGTAGTATTGATAATAGCGATACTACTAATACTGGAGGTCAAGGTACTGGCTCTGGTGCTAACGGCAATTCTGCCGGACAGGGACAACAAGGTGCTGGACAAGAAGGACAACAAGGACAAGGTGGAAGTGCTGATACTAGTACTGTTGATAATGGAGGTGAAAACCAACAGGGACAACAGGGACAAGGAGAAGGACAGCAAGGAAACTCCTCTACGGGGGAAGAAGTGGTATTATCAGAAGGTGATACTATAAATGTTGATGGTGTAGATTATACTATTGATGCTAACGGTAATGCTCTTGCTGCCGATGGAACTGTATTTCGTACTGCTGCTGAACTTGCTGAACTTATATCTCAAAATGGTTCTGAACCAAGTGTTCTTGAACAATTACAAACTCGTTTCGGTTCTGACTTTAAAGATGAGAATGGTAATCCTATTGTATTCGATAATAATACAGAAGGTATTGCTGCTTATGTTGATACAGTAATTCAGAATAGAATTGCAGAAGCTCAAACTGCTGCTCTTAATAATCTGTTTGAAACTTATCCGCAAGTAGAACAAGTTATTAATCATCTTAAACTTAACGGTACTCTTGACGACTTCGTAGAAATTCCTGATAGAAGTCAGATTACTGTTAGTAAAGATAACGAAGAACAACAAGCTACTTTCATTCGTGAAGAATGGAAACTTAGTGGTAAAAAAGGAGATGTAAATAAATTCATTGACTATTGTAAGAACGCCGGTATTCTTTATGATACTGCTGTTGAATCTAAAGAAGCTGTTGATAGCATTTATGAATCTCGACTTGCTGAACAGAAAGCACAAGTAGAAGCTAAAGAAGCTGCTGCTGCTGCCGAAGAGAAAGCATATTGGGATAATGTAGAAAAGACTATTAGTAAAGGCGAACTATTAGGTTATAGTATTCCTGAACAGATTCAGTGTAACAAAGACGGAAAGAAAGTAATGCTTAGTCGCAAAGACTTCTTGAAGTATGTGTCTACTCCTGTTGACAATGAAGGTAATACAGCCTATATGTTAGACGAAGCTAAAGTTGATTCTAATGCTCGTATGCAGGATGATTTACTTAAAGCATTTCTTAGGTTTACTGGTGGCGATTATGCTAGTCTTGTCGGTATGGCTGTTAATAAGCAGAAAGTTCTATCTATTAGAACTACCGCAGCACAAACTACTGGTAAAAGGACTGTTATTATCAATAGTAAAGGTAATAATTCTAAGACAGTTGATAATGACCAACTAGTCTTGAACTAACTAAATTAAAACAAATATGTACAGATTAAGAGAAGTCGAAAGAGGTAGATATGATGATAGAGGTTACTCTAATGAGCAATCTCTTGCTGCCTTAATGATTCAAAAACCGGAAGAGATTAACAACTTCCTGACTTACACTTATGGTATGGAAGATGACCGATTCCCGCTAACTTTCCTTACAGAAGGACAAGGTGCTGCTGGTGTTCGTGATATTACTACTGTTGAGTGGACTTGGAAGACAATGGGTCGTCAGAGATTCAATGATTATATTGTTTGGTCTGACACTGGTGATACTACTCCTGGTATTGGTGGTAAACCTATTAAGGTTGAGTTTGCTACTGGTCTTATTATTGAACAGTACGGTTTGCTTGCTCCTGATGGTAAGACTGCTGTTCGTGTAATGCGAGACCATGGTGCTGGTAGTCATGGTGGACATCTGTATTCTTTGCAGCTAAAGAATCCTGATAAAAGTGCTTATGTTGACCCTGCTAATCTTGAAAAAGGTAAGTATTGGTGTATGTTAGCTCCGTCTATTCCTGAATCTTATTCTAAGGGTAACAAGACTAATGTAATGGGACCTGGTGTTATGAAATCCCAGCTAGGATTCAAGCGTTATAGCAAGGAAATTGCAGGTAACATTAGTAATGTTATTGTTAGCTATGCTTTCAAGACTAAAGGTGGTGGTACTGACACTCGTTGGATTAACGAAGAAATGCGTCAGTTCGATGTTCAGATGCGTATCTCTAATGAGATTGACTTGTGGACATCTCGTTACAATCGTACTGTTAATGGTACTATTGATATGAAGGATTGGGATAACGACCAACCAATTCCTGAAACTGCTGGTATGTTTGAAATCCTCGAAGAATCTAACTACGATACTTATGGTGAATACTTGCCTCTTAGCAAGCTAAAAAGAACTATTGGTGATGTAGTTGATAAGGATACTGATACTGGTTCTATGGAGATTACTCTATATGCAGGTAAAGGCGGTATCGAAGATTTCGATAAGGCTATCCGTGAAGATGTTAAGTCCGAAGGATTTATTACTCCTCTTGGAGAGAAAATGATTGGTGAAGAAGGTGGTGGTCTTACTTATGGTAAATACTTCCGTAAATATAAAACTATTGACGGACATACTGTTACTTGTATTCATCTTCCTTTCTTGGATAAATCTCCTATTGCTGAAACAGCAAAAGCTAATGGACTTATTCATCCTCGTACTGGTTTGCCTATGACATCTCACAAACTGATGTTCATTGACAACTCTGTATATAACGGAAATCGTAATGTTCGTATGGTACGTATGAAAGGTCAGTCTTACCTTGTTGGTGTATTGAAAGGTCTTACTCCTATTCCACCGTCTTGGGGTTCTGTTCCTAGCAATTCTATATCTACGGATATTGATAAGTCTCAATATGAAGTTAAAATGTCTCGTGGTCTGCAAGTAGATAGACAAGAGAAGATGTTCATGTTGGAGTGCGTACTCTAAGTTAAACAATTAAAATTGAAATTATAATGGAAGGACAAGCACCAAAAGCCGGAACATTCGGCAGTAGTCTAAATAATCCAACTAATAGTCCTAGTGCTACTACACAGGCTAAAGCTCCGGAAACTCCTAGAGAAACCTATGAACAACTTCTTAAAAAAGAAGATGGTTTAGATAGAGACTTCTTAGAAGAAAGATATATTACAATAGCTCTTGCTACTGATATTACTATTAATTCTGTTTATCGTCAAGTTAATGCTAGATATATCGTTGACCGTCACGATAGCATTGGTGGTAGTATTAATTCAGCTAGAATCTTAACTAGCAACTATAAAGAAATGGAAGCGTATATGCCTTCTCTTGTTGGTTGCTCTGTTAATTCACAGGAATATATTACTCGTGTTCAACGTTGGTTCAATAGCATATCTATTCCTGTTGATGGTGAAGGAAAGAAACTTAATTGTTCTTTCCAATGGAATAAGAAAAGAGATTATCTGAACTATAAGATAGATGAAACAGAGATTATCGAAGAATATGATAATGCTGAAAAGTCTAATCCTAAACAGTTGAAGGATGCTATTGCTAAATATGTAACTAAGATTAATGCTCTTGAAGCAACTCGTTATCAATACGGACATCCTATTAAAGTAGATGATTACTTAGCATATCGTCATTGTTTACTTTATCCGATTGTAGCTAAAGACGTAGCTATTATTAGCTTCGACCCTCGTGTTAAATTCTATATTAAAGATGAACAACGAGAAAACAATCGTCTTAAACGTAATCGTATTCAAGCCAACAAAGCAAGACGTAATTATCTTGATGCTATTGATAACGATGCTAAGTTCAAAGCTATTTTCGTATGTTATTCTGCTAGTAACAAACAGGATGTATTATCTAACTTGTTACTCGATAGAACTATCCAAGAAAAGATGCTTGATGACTTTGCAATTAAAGAGCCGGAGAAATTCAACAAACTGTTTAACAATTCACAAATTGAGCTTCAAGCGTTCATTGAAGAAGCTATTGCCAAAGGTGAGCTAGTTCGTTCTGATGTTAATCAAACTGTTCTTACTCCCGAAGGTGGATTTATCGGAGCTAACATGAAAGAAGCGTTGGCTTATTTCAGTAATCCCGAAAATGCTGATTATAAAAGAGCACTTGAAACTAAACTAAAATTATAATAACTATTTATTATGAAAGTAGCAGAGATACATAACGAGTTCATGCTTCTAGCTCAACAAATGGGCATGAAAACTGTGCGAGCAATACTTCCCGAACAGGTAGACGAAATAATCAATTTAGAGACTATCGAATATGTGAAAGATGTTTTCTCTCGTAAAGGTAATCGTGAACTCGATGGTATCTCTGATAACGTTATAAGATTAACAGAACTTAGTCCTCTTCATACTAGTATTAAGATTGAAGCTGAACAAGGAGATATAATGTTTGGTACTGGTTATAAGATAGAGTTAAACGACTATCCAACACCCATGTTCTACACATCTATCTACTCCTTTAAGGGGGATAAGTCTTATCGTTGCAGATTGATAGACTTAGACTTAGTGAGTGAAACGATGAACGATTATCATTCAAAGTCTATTGTTATAAGTCCTATATGTTATAAGACCGAATCTAATATTGAAGTGATTGCAACATTTGAAATAGATAAGTTATTAGTTAATTATATTAAGTATCCTACTCTAATTAGTATTGCAACCGATACTACGAATGAACTATCAGATGTTGCTATGCACGAAGTTATTAAGAGAGCTGTTAATACCTTTAATGCTATCTCTAATAATAATAGTTATGAGAAAGTTTCAAACGAATTATCTAAATTAGAATAAAATGGAAAGACTGTTGTTTGCAGGTAATGTTGCATTAGCTACTACTCCCGCTACTCTAGCTGCTGTTAATGCAGCAGGTATTACAGAGGGTGCTGTTGCTCTTTACGACAACGAAGGTGCAATCATCTCGAAAGCTCTTACTAAGAACATTCCGATGTTTACCTTGTTTGTTGGCGGTGGAGCATTTGCTAATAAGAGCAAGTATACCAATATTGTATCTGATATTGATACTAGACGTTTCTCTTATGTTAAGAGTGTCTATGCTGCCGGAACTAAATTTAGTGCGGAAATTACTGTTCCTACCCCCGTAGAAGGAAAGGATTATACGTTAACTATGGCTAAAGCTCATACTGTTCTTAATGAACGTTATAAGTGGTCGGCTAGTGAGCGTGCTCGTGAAGGTGATACTGCTGCTATTATTGCTAAGAAGTTAAGTACTCAACTTAATTCTCTTGGTAAGAATGAAGGATTTACTGCTAGTGTTGCCGCTGCTAAAATTACCGTAACTGGTACTGATTATGAAGCATGGAATCTGATTGCAGGAGATTCATTGTTTGGAGTAACTATTACTACTACAAAAGCTGTAAAACCAATTAATGATGATGCTGCTCTTAAAGAATTGCAGATTCGTTGTATTGGTGGTGAAGGTATTAATTCTACTAGCAATGATGCTCGTAAGTTATATACTTTGCCGGAGTTCTCTAATGCTGGTGGTTGGACAGTGTTTACACTAACTTTCTATCCACATCGTGACCTTCGTAGTGGTAGTACCGAAAATGTTAAGACTATTATTCATCTTGCTATTCCGACAGGAGCTGCTCAAATAGCTACTCTTGAAACAATATTTGCATCTGTTAATACTTCGGCAGCAGCAGGAGCTTAAAGAAGATATTGTAAATATAACTCGTAGTAGTTTAATAAAGGGGTTGCTATTAATGTTAAAATTAGTAGTAATCCCTTTAATCATAAATAGGGATGAAGGAAATTATCGAATCTGCTCTTAATCAAGGCTTGAGTTCCTTGATAACTATTTCTATTTTCTTACTACTATATAAGTGGTTGGATAATAAGAAAAAGACTGAAAGCGAAAAGTTTGTTAGTTCTATTAGCAATACTCTTGATGAAGTATCTAAGTCATTACTACAAGTCTCAACGTTTATTACTGATATTACAAAGAATATCATAGATAAAGATAAGGACAAATGTAAGATTGCAATAGAAGATTCTATGCTCGCTTCGGCAATGAGATTGACAATGTTCGTTACTAATACTGTTATTAATAACCACATCCATACTAATAAAGATAATATACTTGCTAATATCCATAATATAGTTAATGCAGAGTTTTACAGTGTATTCTCTAGCTTAGCTTTATATAAGATTAATGGAGTAAAGGCTAGTGATAATATGAAAAAGGATTGGATGCCATCAGTAGAGAAGTCTATAATAGAGATAGTATTTAATGACAATCTTAGTAAAGAAGATAAAATATCTAGTTTTAATAATAAAATAAACTTGAAGTTTCAGTCTTACATAACTTATATAACAAATAATACATTAAAGTAATGGACATAAACTTCGATAATGTAAAAAGCAAATTGGTTGATAGAGGTGTACAAGTTGTACACCTCTCCAACATTGGATTCGTTCTTACTAATGAAGATATATGTAGATATAATGCTATGGTTATTCTTAGTAATATGTCTAATGTAGAATCTAAACTTAGTGAAGAACAACAGCAAAATCTAATTGCAATGTATAATGAATTAATAGTAATGCAATGAGAAAGAACGAAAATGGAATGTATACTTATCTTGATGTTCCAAGTAAGTATAATTGTGTTTATAAAAAACTACTTATTAAGTTAAGTGATTTAGGGGTAGATATGATTAAAGATTGTACTTCTACTTGTAAAGGTATCAATCGTCAAGTAATTAATTGTTGGAATATGCTTCAATCTGCTTGTGCAGCTTATACTCTAGGGTATTGGAAGCAAGCAGATTTACTTATTAATTACA
>ERZ779711.130-NODE-130-length-23158-cov-1.93256_pt1 | contig 23158 bp, 36 predicted proteins | sample MGYA00511903_ERZ779711 | MGnify/ENA primary metagenome ERZ779711 (study PRJEB29588, sample SAMEA2142848) | human gut metagenome | biome: human gut; feature: human-associated habitat; material: faeces | place: Denmark | collected 2008/2010 ... | reverse complement strand
CAGGTTCAACATAAGGATTCCAAGTATTCATGAACTGATTAAGTTCAACTACGGTTTTCTCTCCATCATATTCATTATCAGTAGTTTCTTTAAGAATTACATGAAGAGTATTACCGCCATTTTTATCTTGCATACGATATAAAGAATCGCATTGATAAACCTTATTAGGATTTCTAGGATTAACTACTTTAGAACAGTTATTCCAAGTATTAATAGATAATAAACCGTTTATTTTCAGCATGATTATTCATTTTCTTTAGGTTTAACATTAATACCGTATTTAGCCCATTGAAGAACAAAACCAAGATGTGCCCAAAGGTCATTAACAACTTCTTCCATAGCATATTGTTTGCCAAGTTCTTCGCTGTAATTCTTTGGGTCAACACAAGAAGAATGACGAACTGTATCAAAGCCAGTAAGAGTATGAGCATTAACAACAGTAGTCTTTTCTCCTATTGTTGTAACATCTTCTTTTAGAATCTTAGTACCGTCATTATTCTCTGAAAGAGGATAATAAGCAGCATCAGCTACATCTTTCGGTGTCCAACTTTTATATCCATCTGGATAAGTAACTTCATAACCCATATCATCAGGATGAGCATTACCTATTTTATAACCAGTTGATAGAGCCATACTAGCTCTCATTGGTTGAAGTTCAACCATTTTAATTCCAATTGCTTTCATAATTTAATCTTTTATAGCTTTAAAATTAAGAATAAAACTTTCACAACTACGACAGAACTTTTGTCGCTTATCATTAACATAGAGAAAGGCATCATACCAATCTCCGTTAAGAGGATTCTTACTTTTAATCTTAGTAATAAGAGTATAAATATTACCAGTTTTGATATGTTTGAATTTATACCCTTTATTTCTAAGTATTAAGGCTTGAACAAATGACTTTAATTCAATCTCTTCCATTATTTACCAGTATGTCCAAATCCACCTACACCACGTTCAGTAGAACCAAGCTCTTCAAGAGTTTCAACTTCATCCCAAGTAATCTTCTCACGACGACGAACAAGAAGTTGACAAATACGGTCACCTTCTTTATAAGGACATCCTTCTACTTTACGTAATTTATCAAATTGTAATCTCGCATTAACAATAAAACTATAAGCATCTGGATTTTCAGCACTTTTTATAATACTATCAAATGCTCTTCCAAAACCATTAATAGCCCTTATTAAACTACGAGCAGTACGATTCTTGAAAATAATAAGAAGTTCACCTCTATAACCCCAATCAAGAGTACCGGGACTATTAGGCATATAAACATCAGTTTTAGTATTGCTACTACGAGGACGAAGTTCCATTTCGTATTCATCAGGAAGAGCAAAATGTAATCCTGTATGAATAATAGTTTTATCTTTTTCTTCGTCATATTCTATACTCTTAGCATAGACATCACAACAAGCATCACCTTCTTTACCATAAGTAGGTAATGGAACAGATTTATCTTCACGCCAAACTTTAACAGATACATTATCGATATCTTGTTCTAGTTTAGCATATAGTTCATCTTGTGTTAATAAACCAGAGTCAAACTCAATAATAGCATTAGCTATTGCTTTACTTAATTTACTCATTTTCTAAAAAGTCTAATAATTTATTTTCTTATTCTTTGTTTCCATAAAGTTTATCTATTATTTGTTTAGTAGATTTACCAACAGAAACATCTCTATGATTACTATTTTTAAACTCATGATAAGGACAATCGGTAGGACTACTAGGTCTTTTCCAAGCAGAATCAAAATAATCACTATATTCGTTTATACATTTATAAACTCGATAGTAATAATAGTTTCTTCTATCTTTCTTTACTAAATAAGCACAGTTACCACAAGTCCTTACTTTATTCTTCTTTTTCATATAGATATTTTAATAAATGAACAAACCTGATTATAAATATTACAAATAGAACATGACCTAATATTGGAACAAAGAATAAAGCACAGTTAAGAGTAACTGTGCTTATTACTTCATCGTCTAACCTTTCATTAGTAATCTTTAGTGCTATCCCAGTTATTATAATCTGAATAAAACATTCTATAACAGGGACATCTAATAAGATTGTTTTTAATACGGTTTCTAACTCCATTCTTTACCACAGTTAATACACTTAAAAGCAATTGGGTCACTTTCTTCTTCACGTGGAACTTCTTCTAGTTTAGCACCACAATTAGGACAACGTGGAACAGTAAATAACCCAATTAGTTTCTTAATAAAATTCTTTATTCCCATACACCAGCCAATGCGTAATTAAGAGCTTTAAGACTAGTATTATAGTCGCCCTCAAATACAGTGTTCTTTAAACGAAGCTCTTCTGTCTTATAGTCTTTAACATTAGAGAAGTAGCCAGTAACAGCATTATAAGCACCATAAGCTGTACCTGCTATTTGTCTTTGTCCAACACCTTCTTGATAATACTCGAAAGTATCACAAAGAGTATTTAGTTTCTGCATAGATATTTCAGCAGCTTCAAAAGCAGAATTGTTTCTTTGGAATAAACCATTATATAAGTTTAATTCATCTACTCTTTCAAATTCTTCCCCCGTAAGGAAAGTTGCCGACAGATACTTCTTTACTTCTTTATCCGATATTTTGGTCTTAAACAACACTTTGTACATATCTTCTTCTTCCTCTATCTTACGTTCAGTAAGACCGAGTATTTCAGGAACAGTAAGTATCTTAGTATTGACACCTCTATTATGTCTAAAAGATATATAGCTTTCAGCAGATATTTTAGCAGAATGAAGAGCGTTCATACAAATAACTCTTACAGGAGTAATTATCATTTGTACAGCACTACCACCATCATGGCTATTAGTAAAGACAAAATAATGTTGAATAGTATCATTAACACCACCAATATTAATATCCTTATCAAAACTAGCTGACATGAATATCTTTTGTCCATAACCAAAGTAACCTGCTCTATCAAGTTTAACTCTACCACCAAGAGCATCATCAAAGAATCCGAAAGCCATTTGATTCTGTACTACTTCATAACGAGACTTTACTTTCCCAAGAGGAATGTTAGAATCCGTACGATAAGTTGCAAACTCACCTGGAACATCAGCAAATTCAAACCCGTTAACTACATTAGGAAATATAGAACCGTCACGACTAGCACCATTATCGTGTGCTGGCATTTTAGCAGATAGCTGACATTTAGCAACTGTATAATCGAGTTTAGCTTTTACAATAGCTTCTTCTGTTGTCTTACAATCGCTAATGTCTACACCTATTTTACCTCTCCAAGCAATTCCTTTTGCTTTGAACTTATTTCTATAAGCAGAATCTCTAAAGTTAAACTCCATAATTATATGTATTTACTGATTTCTATCATAGCTTGTTCACGAGTACATCCAAAGGCATTCATAATTCTTTGAATAAGTTCTTCTACCCAATCTTCTACTCCAAACATATTACTTAATTATTAATGACGTATTACTTTCTTGTTTAGCAATAGTAAGGTCAGCATCCATACTCAAATTAGCTGCAATAATAGACTTACTAGTACAAGACTTAAATTCTACCTTATGAGGATTTTGTCCAATCCATTGAGCAAGATTAAAGTTAGTAACATTTGCAAGTTCTGATAGACGAATATGAATTGATATTTCAGTATCAATAGAAAATACATCATCAACAGTAACATCTACAAATGAAGATTGTTTAGATTCCTGCTCTTCTATGAGGGAACTTTCAGCTTTCATGTGAGCACTGATAATACGAGATAGATACTCAATACTAAGGCTTTCCTTAATTTCAGTACTTGCAAGATATTCAGTAACTATATCCATAAAATGTTTGATAATGTCAGCAATACGAACATCGTCTAACTTAGTAACAGTAGTATTACGAGAATAGACTTTATAAGTACTACCTTCAATTACTTTGTTACCGGACTTGCCCGTAGAACCAAACATTATAACAGCTTCAAGAACTGCTTCTTTAAGACGTTCAAGAGTATTATTTCTTGTTTTCTTAATTTGGTTAACACGAGCAACTTCGTCACTACATTCTTTAACGTCACATTGATAACGTTTAATTACTTGAAGATAATCTCTAATCTTATCTTTAAGATTATCTTCTGTAATACCTAGTTTAGCAACAATTTCTTCTGTTGCTTCACCTTCTTCGAGTTGCAAGATAATATCCTGCAACTCTGCTTTAATACTAAATAGACTACTTCCCATTATGTTTTGGTTTAAAAAACGGTTTATTTTCAGTACTATAACAATAGAAACTATTAGGACATCTCATACTTCCATACTTTTCACAGTTAGAACATGAACGAGTAACTTCTTTATTCTGTTCTTTAATAGCTTTCATAATAAGCTCACGAGAATCCCAAAGACTTTCAGAACCAACACTTAGATAATAATGTTCAAGCACTTCTTCATTAGACATCTTTTGAAAATCTACAATATGAGGAGTAGCTTTAATAACATCATCGAACTTATTGGTAACATCGTTCAACAGATTATATAGTTTACTACGAATAACTACATTATCTGTATTATTCTGTCTTATTCTAGCAATAAGAGCAGGAATTATCTCACTATTATGTATTATCTAATGATTTAATATATTTAATAGCTTCATCACGAGAATCACACAGCTTATCTAATTCGATATTGCGTTTCCAACCATCTCCTTCATTAGTAATAACAGTAACACCATACTTACCTTTGAAGGTTATACCATTAACTTCTCTATTATATAGACCATGCTGATTATCTTTTTCAGAACAACTTAGCTCTATAATATGATTGCCAATAGTATGATAACTATCAACAATAGGAGTAAAGAAATTACTTCCTTTGACTACACTTTGAAATATTTCAGCTCTTTCCATATTACTTAGCTAATAATTCATCAAGATAAGCATCTAGATTCTCGATAATCATATCTAATAATTCTAATTGCTTTTTTCCATATCATTAGATTAAAATGACCGAGAAAGTTATCAGTTCTACGAGTATAAGAAGCGTTACAATCTTCATAATTACTTTTAGCTTCTATACGAGTATTCTTTAAATCTTTTATAAGACTAGTAAGAATGAATACTTGTCTTTTCTTATCCTTCTTACTTATTTCAGATATTATATCAGAAATGCTGCTATTAATATTAAGCTCCATATTTACTTCCGGTTTGATTACGACACCATTCAAGATTAGACCAATGATTATTAGCACTATTACCGTCTTTATATCTAACATATTTATATACGTTAGGTTTAGGATTAGTAACAAATGCTTTAGCAACGAGAGTAGCTATAAATAGCTTAGAGCTATTACCATTGTGAAACAATGTAACATGAGGTCTTTCACAACCTTTACCACGATACCATTTAAGATAACGTTTACGATTATCAGACCAAACTCTTCCGTCTTCTCCTACACAATAGTTAGGGAATCCTGAAATAGTAACGAATCTGACTGTTGTTTTACTTTCTTCCATACTTTCTATTTAAATAATATGCACGACGTTTAGCTTCTTTAAAGGAATAAATCTTCCTATGCTTAATAATATGATTAAACAAGTCAATAGGAGCATAAACATCAGGAGTTCTTTTAATCTTACCGTTAAGATAATCATCAATCTTCTTATGTAATTCTTCATAGGTTATTACTATATGAATAATTCTAAGACCATGACAATAAGCGTTATTATCGTTAGGTTGTCTAACAACAACATATCTACCTTTATCTTCTCCTTCTTTCATTATCGGTTTTACAAATATAATCAATCTTACTAATAGACCAAAGAAAATCTTACTGTTTTTAAACATACGAAATTAGTGATTCTAAAGCTCGCTGTTGAACGTAAGGCAAAAATAATATAGTTGTTCAGGTAAGTATGGTAAATCGCATAGAGACGAAATATCGGGTATTCTCGTTGATTTCCCCCATAAAGAAGTGTCGTTACTGTATACTTCCGACAGTCCTCTTTGAGTATAAGCTAACGATTTATCTCACAATCAGAGTATACAATAGAAACACTAGCTTTACAAGGGAACAACAAAAACCCTACTGCCAATCTCTCGACTAACAATAGGGCAAGGCATCAAACCATTACTTACTTTAACAACTTATATACTACAAGGGTATCATCCTCTTCTTCTTTTTCTAACTTAACGTTAGTATCAGATGTAACACGAAGGCTTCGTATTATATCAGAAGCATTAACAAAATAATAACCATAATCTGAAACAGATACATTTCGGCATTGACCTTGAATATCTTCTGTAAGAAAACCTAGATATATTGATTCTTGTCCTTCGACTGGATCGAACTTAACCATTAATAACATCTTTAGTTTATCTTTCAGATATATGTCTTTTATTATCAGTTTCTTCTTCTTATAGTCTATATAAGATTTATTATAATTAACTTTCTTCTTCGATATTATTTGGTAATCCAGTAGGCTCATTATTAAGTATTTTTAAAACATTCCCATGACTTGGAACATTCTTCACTCCTGACCTACATCTATATTCAACAAATGCTGTCTTACCAATAAGTTTATCTTTGTTAAGAAGATAACTTTCACGAGTAGAAGCATCACCAATAGGCATACATTCAAAGGTTTCATTATTGATGTCATTACTAAGAACGAACTTACTAAACTTAGGTCGTTTAGCTCCTTCGGGAATAACATCAATAATCTTAAAGTTACCGTCTAATATTGGTTTACTTTTATACATAGTAGAATTACGTTTGCCAAATTGATATGTAGCATAAGGATTACGAAGAATAGCCCCTTCGAACTTAGCTTCAACAAAGATGTCTCGATATTTAATAATATCTTCGTCTCCATTAAGATTATCATAAGTATGAATAAGTACGAAATGTTTCTTATTATTCATGTGATAATCAAGAATAGCTTTAGCATTAACGTAATTAGGCATCTTAAACTTGCCAAACTCTGACTTCAATAATGATATACGACTAGTTTGAATCATATCATCGATAGCTAAGTCGTAACACCAAAATTGAAGAAAGCGATTATATGGACTTTTAAGATTCTCGGCAGCACTTAGAATATCATTTAGTTCAAGACCAGGAATATATAATTCTCCGTCTAATACTAAATTATCTTCCAACATACGATTGAACTGTCTGTCTGTAAGTACTTCATTCAGCATTATATTCTCTAATACCGGACACTTATATTCAAGTCCTTTACGACTACGAAATACAAGTCTTTTAATTTTAAAGAATCCTTCACCACGCATAACAGCAGATATATTACAACGAACACCATTAATCTTCATTTGAGCTAATAGTCCTTGTTCGTTATTGTATTCATATATCTTAGCTAACATAGGAAGAACAAAACCTTCGTTATTAGTATTGTACTTAGGAAGATAACAATTAAGATAATTAATTAAATCATCTTCATTTGTTATTTCAGCAGGAGTATTATCATATAATTCTCCTAATTCAGTACCACCTTCTCTACGTTTAGCAGCAACAATAGTTTTCCATTCTTTCTCAACACCTCTAGGTGGAACATATTCAGATGTAGTACCTATCTTACCGACAATACCATACTTTAGAATTATCTTATGACCTAGTATTTCTGCTGACCAAAAGATAGGTTTACCTTGTGCATTACGCTTATAAAGAGTAATACTTTTCGATTCACTCATACTTCTTCAATTTTATATTTATTAGGTTGTTCACGCATAAGACCAATAGCAACTTCTCTATCTATTATCATAGATTTATTAGTATCTATAACAATAATCCTGACTTTAGGATTAGGAGAGGGAGATGTAACAGATTTCAGTTCCTTTATGGGGGAAGATTTGGTAATCCGTTTACTAGTCTTATTAGTTCCCTTTTTCTTTTCGTAAACAATAGGAGGATTAACTTCTTCATATTTAAGATTAGCTTCATGAATCTTTTCAAGAGATTCTTTATCATAACCTAAATATATAAGAGCTGCCATTATCCATCTATATCTGAAATGAATAGTTTGAATATAAGGATAATTAGGTAAATCTAATTCGTGAAGATAACTAGAAATAGTATCACTAGTACCGTTAACTTTAAGATTGTGTTGAATCATTCTTATATCAAAAGCATCTAACTGATAACTAAACGGATTTACGTTGTTTAACTTCATTTGCTGTAAGTCTTACAATTATGTACTTTTTAGGTTTACCTATTCTCGCATGATAGAACTTGAAACACTTTAGATAATCAGTACTTTCAGTCCACTGTATAAAGTTTCCTTTAGATACAGATGTATTAGCTTCATAATTAAACTCTCTTGGAATCTTATGACTACTATACATATCTTTATCTAAGTAATTCTTAATGATAGCTAAGTGTTCAGGATTATCAAACTCAAAGTTACCATAAATCTTTATCTTAGAAAAGTCAATTGGTGTACCATCAGAAAGAGAGATACGAATTAAAGTATTAGGATTATCAACCATTTGTTGCTTAATATGATTAAGATACTTCTCTTCTTCATCTGTTAAAGGATACATAAAATAATAGCTATAAACATTTTCGCTATTACCGAAACTGTTTATAGCTATTCTCTTTAATGGAGCAAATGAATTAAAATCAATTACTCTACGTTCTTCTTGTGCCTTTGGAAGTGGCACATATTCTTCTTCTCTACTCATATTCAAATAATGATTCAGTTTGTTCTATAAACGAATTAATAGTTTCTCTTGAATACATACTAACTAACTCCGAGAAATCTTTAGCACCATAACTTCTTGGAATAACAATAGGTATAATACCATATTCTTTTCGTAATCTACGAGCACCACGTACTCCTGTCAGGTCACAATCGAAAAAAGAAATAAGTATTCCATTATCATTTAGCTTAGATTGAAGCCAGTTATATTCGTAATCTTTGAGAACATAGCTCTCCGAAGTAACATTAATTACTCCTATTTGAGACTCTGACAAATTCCCCCGTAAAGGATAGGAATGTAACCAGTAACTTAATGCTAGATTGTCCTTATATGATTTAGTAATAATAATTATATCATACTTAGGTTTATCAAGATTAAGTATTCCAACAAGACCATTATGATTAGTTATAAACTTGATTTCTCCCTTACTTCTATCTCGAAGAGGAAAATAACATTCGATATTATAAATACCGTTACTATCAAGTCCGGTAACATAAGCATAACAAGGGTCTGATTCCTTATATGTATATTTAGGACTAGGTTGACAATACCTATTAATATACATTTGGTCAACAGGATAGACAAAATGAGTATTAAGCCAATGTAGACTAACTCCCCATTGTCCCCAAATATTCTTATCGTTATTAGTCCAAGTTCTAGTAGCTATTTCAATAATTGGTTTACTAGCTTTGATTTTAGATATTACTTGTTTAAGTAAGATTTCATTTTCTTCATCTACTTCTCCATCATATATTATCTTACGGAAAGTATAAGCTATATGCTTTAATATATAATAGAAATCTGCCTTATTAGCAACATTTATATGACGACCAGTTTTAAAACTTAGTACATAAGCTACTAGGTCGAAACAATCACCAAAGAAAGAACCATTAAAATCACGAGCTTTTAGCTTATGTTTATTATTGAAAGCAAAACCAAATGTTGGATGATTATCAACACGTAAAGGAGAGCAAATAAGTTCATTATTTTCTACACAATTATTAACTACGGATATAGATATACCCATATATTTAGCCATAATCATTTCTTGACTAACCTTAGATAATATAAACTCTTTTGTTAAGTCTTGTCTTATTCCTCTACGCATAGTATAACTAGATAAAATAAGCCTAGCTTTTACACTAGGCTTATAACATTATTAACGAAATATATTTGGATTACTTAGAATGGAAGTCCACCATTATCTTCTGTTTCAGGAGCAAAAGCAGAACTTTCAGTAGAAACAAATCCACCTGCTACACCACCTGCTACACCACCTGCAAAACCACCCATAGGCATAGATGGATTAACAATTCCTGCACCCATAGGAATACCACCAATACCAGCAGCAGTTCCAAGATTAGGAGCTTTTCTTTGTTTAGACTGTACACCTTCCATTGGAGCAATACGTTCTTTAGTAATGTCGAACATTAGACTTGGTTCTTTGAAATGGTTAGCATCAAGCATAAACTGTTCTTCAAAGATTCCTTGACCTACAATATTTGGGAATACCAAATCGCCTTCTTCTGAACCTTGACCGGAGAAAGCCCAATCACCTTTGTTCTTATAATAACGATTAAGTCTGAACCAGAATTGTCTAGGTTTACCTGTCTTATCGAGTAATGCAGATTTACCATTTTCTCCACCTGTTTCAACAAGTTTAACTACATTGTCAAACAGAACTCCCCAAGCCTTGATAACATCTTCTACTTCAACTGGTTCATACTGACCATTATCGTCATAATCAACATAACCAAGTTCAAGCATTTCAGATTCTTCATCAGTCATTTCACGACCTTTGAATACAACCACATCAAGGAAGTGTTTTATCCAAGCAAAGTCCATATTAATAAACTTCTCTTTAGCACCGCCAGGAATATAGTCAACATTACTTTCATAGGGCCAAAATGTCTTACTAGCAACACGAACATCAGCAGGATTAGTATGAAGAGAAGTAGCTTCAATAACAAGCTGTGGAATAGCTTTTCCTGCAAATGCTGGACGCATATTGTTATCTTCCTTCATAGTTACCCAAGCAACACGAGCATGAAGATGTCCAACAAATAACCAAAGGTTATTAATAGCATCTTTATGAGAGAACTTCTTACGAGCAGTAGTTCTTGTCTCATTACTAATACCTCTACGACGCTTCTTAGTTGCAGTAGTTGCAGCATTATTAGCTGATTGATTAACTACTGGTTCTTCTACTTTAGCACTTTCTTCTTTTTGAGTACTCATAAAATTTGTTTTTATAAAGATTAATACTAACAACAACAAGTTGTACAGGCTTGTTGTTTATTGCAAAGTTTCCAAATATAATAATTTTTTAAATCATAGCCAAATAAAAAAGAGCTAAATTCAATTAAGAATTTAGCTCTTTATAATCTAGCTTTTATCTAACCGGAAGAAGTTCTTATTTAGAAGATTGACGAGCAATCGGTTCTTCATCGGCTTTGAAAGAAATCTTATAAGCGTTAACTTCAACAGTTTCTTTTTCATCACCAATAACTTTACCAGTTTCAACAGCAACTACGAACGGTTCGTTCAAGTTAACTTCAAATACACGGTTAAACTTCTCTGCTTCGTCACCGAGATTTTCTTTCAATTCCGACCACATTGAAGAATCGGAGAAAGTCAACGGCAAACCAAGACCAGTAAGATTGGAAGAAGTAGAAGTACGAGCACCGGAATAAGCACGAGTAGTAGGATTGTAGTCATCAATAGTAACTTCTTCTACTGACTTACCAACTTCTTCTGCGATTCTTTCTTTGTTAAGTTCAAATGCAGCCGCTTTCTGTTCAGCAGTCATACGAACACCTGCAAGTTTGATTTCTCCGTTCTTCTCGAACAAAGGTACACCTTTACAGATACCATATTCACCAAAGTTCTGAATAAGAGCAGCACGAGCAGCTTCTGTACCAAACTCAACATTGTTTTCTTCGCACCATACCATTACTTCGGCATCACGTTCAGCAATAGCTGCATCAATGTCAGCAATATTACTAACAAACTGTACGTTATCACCAGGAATAAGACCCATGATACGAGTTACTGCACCTGTCAAGCTAAACTTAGCTTTAGTACTGTTAGCAGTCAATGTAGGTTCGTTACTAGCTTGCATTACTCTCTTACCGCTTTGTACGGCTGACATTCCAAATTGAAGTCCCATAGTTGTAAAAATTTAAATGATTAATAATTATTAATACTAGGCTTAAAGCCTATTGGTATCTTAGTTTTTGTCTTATTTCGTATCTATTGATTAGTAACAGTTAGACTTCTATTACTATCAAATCTCTACAATATCAGCATCACTGATATTCATATTGTTTACTATCTTAGCTTCTGTTGTTTCCATACAACCAAGTATAACATCAGCAGCTATATCACGAGCAGCTAGTGTAAACGCTCTATGTCCAATAAGAGTTCTCATATATTTAGTATATGTATCTTTACTAGCAAGTCCAGCAGTTACAGCATCACTATAACTAAAATGTCCTATACTAGTAATAACTCTGTTATCTACTACACGAGTAAGTTTATATTCAGTAATATAATCACAAGGAACATTAGGTATTCGGAAGATTGGAACTAATCCCTTAGCTGCAATATCTTTAGCTTGTTGTTGATTAGCTGCAACCCCGAACTTATTATTTAGCTGATATTCCTTATATATAGTACCATTATAATCTTGATAATTTCTAACTGGATAAATACCAATTTCGTCATTATCAGAACTAGCATTAAATTCATCAGCTTCTTTCTTGCTTTTGAATCTCCTACAATACTCTGGTATCTTACTATCAATATAAACATTATTACCGTCTGTATATTCATACAGAGCTATATAATCTTTAGTGCATTCCCATGTTATAGCTGCCTTCAATAATAACGCTTTAATTAAGTGAACATCTAATGTAGTTTTACCATTAATAACTCCTAGATGTTCAATACAACTAGTAAATGGTAAACCTAGTTCTTTAGCACGACTATATATTGCAAGACCATCTTGAATAGTCTTAATACCGCACTTATCACTAGACATTACTGATTTCAGATACAACTCTAACTTACTCCTATCATCGGGATTGTAAATGTCTAGGGTATTCAGAGCAGAAGCCATAACCATACTATTATTAGTAGGTTTTGCTTTTGGTTCTGTCTTAGTTAGAGTTTTTTCATTCTCTGTCTTTACTTCTTCCATTATTTCAAAGGTCGCTTATTGATTACTCTACAAAGATACTAATTTCTTTTATAACTCCAAAGATTAGCATCTGTTATTCTCCTATTATGAAATCATTTTCATTATCTTTAACTATTTCATAGTCTTTTCCTCCTTTCGTTTCTGCTAGCTTCTTTTCTTCATTCGTACCTTTACAGTATACCTTATATATTATATTAGGTACGGAACTAAAAGATAGATTAGGTATTCGATATTTTAAGTCTCGTATTGAGCTGCAAAGAGGTGAAGTGAAAATCACTATATCTACAACTCCTATAAAGCTCGTATCAATAGAATTATTTGCCGACAATACTTTCATATAGTCGTCATTAAATAGCTCCAAATTTCGCGTTCTCTGCGCTCTTGCTTGCATGATTACTGGCTGTCCTATTTTAGCTCCCGTCTTATATACTTTCGGTTTACCTTTCTTATCATAAGCCTGTATTCCTTCCATATCATTATGATAGTTTCCGCAATAGTCATATTGTAAAATACTCATTCCAGTTTGGAATATCTCACCATTAGTCATAATAGATTTACCTTCATATTTTATATTAGCATTTAGGTACTCTGTTATCTTTCCGGCAAACACTCCATTCTTTGAAATAATAAGTATTCTTTTGCCTATATTTTCCTTAACTATATCAAGTATTACATCTAACTTAACAATATTATCAGTAACTACCTTAGTACGTTCTCTAATAATATTATAAGTTTGAGTAACTCTCTCAACTAAAGCACTAGGATTATACAGTTCATCAATTTTGCGACACATTGCATCAGTCATATCCATTTTAGCAGACCAACCATTACTTTCTGCTACTTGTAATCTACAAGTTTCAGCAGCAATATTAAGTCTAGTATTACCAACACGACATTCCTCTAACTTTTCAAAAGTACCAAATATAGTAACACTTTCATTAATATATTGGCTACATTTATCATAATAGATTCTATCAGCATCAGTTAGAATAACACCCTTTTGATACTCCTTTATGGGGGAATGAATAGAACGATTAATTAAGTGAGCATAATTAATTTCATATACTTTAGGAGCATACTTATACATAAGTATAGCATTGTCAGCAACACTATCAATAGAATTAGTAGCAAGTAGTTTAAACTTAAAATAGTTACCACTATATTTCTCTGCAATCTTTCTGAACTTCTTTACATTAATAGTAATAAGTACATCTTTATGACTACTAGGACTAGGTTTATATGGAGAACATTCTACATATTCACGAGTAAGTATAAGACATTTCTTATCAGTTATTAATTGTTTATGAATCTCTTTAAATTCAGAAGTATTATCAAGATAATAATTAATGTTAGCTCTATCTTCCATAGTCTCTGTTATAATAAGAGATGTTAAGTCAGGAGTTTTAGCTATCATTTTATCTAATACCATTGTAACGAAGTTCATTACACTTAATGGTTCGGATAGAATAACACTACCCACACCTTTATTAGCAGACCATTTATTAGCAGCTTCATTATAAATATCGGTTACATCGTTCATAATACAAGTTGTTCTGTATAATATTTAGGATTAGCAAGAACATAACTACGATTAAGAGGACTATGTAGAAGAATAATATCACTACTTACAAAATCATTCCAACCACAATCTTCAATAAGAGATAAGATTAAACATTCTAATACTATATTATAGCCTACTACCATTCCTTTAAAACTACCATAGTTAACTTCCCTTCCTAGATTATTTATACATATCTTTTCTATATCTATATTCAAGTGAGTTTTAGTTCTTCTTTATAAGCATTAGGATGAATATAAGCATAACTAAAGTTACCGTCTTCATTTAGTATAATAATGTTACTATCGTTTCCAATCAATTCGTAATTAGTAACAGGACTAAGAGAAACAATAAGATAATTAATTGCTATATTATAACCTATAACTTTAGCTTTGAAACCTTTATAATCAACTATTCTTCCTAAGTTGTTTTTGCATATCTTTTCTATATCCATTTTATCAATCAAATAAAGTATTTCTCATTCCATAGTACTTCTTAACTAAACGTTTACCTTTACCTTTATTATTACAACTTCGTTCTATTGGCTCTATAATAGCCATAGCTTCATTATAATAATATAAATAATTAACATTTAATTCAGATATATCAGTATCATCAACAGTATTACATATAGAAACACGTTGACCTGCACATAGAGAACTTTTCTTAACTTGTTCTTCATTATGTTCGTTCCAGCCCATACTCTCGACTTTCATCAATGTTCCCCCCGTAGAGGAGATGTAAAACCTTGTATTCCTCTGCACTACATCCGTTCTTATCTTTCCGTCTACGACATGAGTAAACTCTAGTCTATACTTATGATTAACATTTTGAGTACGACAGAAATCAAGAATAGATTTAGCATTTCTAAGAGTTTCCATTACAGGAGTTCCATTAATAAAGTATTCAGTAACACATTTAGCTACAATAGGAGAATTATATCCTTTAGATAAATCCTCTAAGAACATCTTAGGATTCATTCTACCTTTGAACTTTCTACCATTATTTGGTTTAACAGTAAGATAACTATTTACTCCTTCCGTAACATACTTAATATAAGGAGTAAATTCGCCAGTTAAACCAACTACTTTTTCCCATTCATGACAAAGATTACAATATAATTCGAACTTATCTTTAGGTATTATTGAAACAATACCGTCAGTATTAGCACTTATTATATGAATACCTGCAAGTTCAAGTTTCTCTATTAACATCAATAAAAACAACTGACCATTAATAGTAACTTGATACATTGCTTTTTTATCACATAAGAACGATTGTTCACTTCCCATTTTACCAAATATACCAGCATTTGCTACAATCTTTAAACAAGCAGCAGCAGTAGCATGTTTATCTCTTTCCATAATATCAAGAGATTTATCTTTAGCTAAATGTTTATGTTCTAATCGTTCATCAACAATAGTATCGGCTATACGAAACCATGCTTTAGGAAGTAGATGTTTCTGACATACTTTAAGACTTCTAATAATATTAGGATACATTGAATTAATATCGAAATCACAAATATATATATCAGAAGTACTAACTCCAACAGCACCATTACTATCGTAAGGATTACCAACAGTAATATCAGTAGCACCTGAATAATCAGCAGAACTATGGTAAATGTTCGGAATCTCGTTTGAGTGTAAACCGCCTGTTGCGATAGTGTATGACGTGCCCATAAAGGTAAATTCTCGGTCAAATTCGCCCTTTTCTCCCTTTAAGGTAAGGGAACGTATGCCTGACAAAATATCGTTCAATTCAGGGGTCGAAAATGCGATTTTATCTGACAAGATTTCGGAAACCAAGATTTTCCTACGTATTGTCTTAGTATCAATAAAGGCTTTAGGATGTAGACCAGTAAACTTACTATATAGTTTAACAATAACTTTATCAGCTATTGTACTTCTACTAGCAGAATACACATCTACTTTATATTCCTCACTAATACGATACCTTAGAAGAACTTCTTCCTGATTCATCCTGATTAACTCGGCAACAATATATACATCATTGTCGTTATAATCAGCCATTTCATTAAGATATTCTTTAGGAATAAATCGCTCAAATACATTACGATAATGAATGTTAAGTTCTCTATCAGTCATTCCCTTTGCTTCGGGTAATCTCTCGTGATAATAATGTCTATCTAAATCACCAATAGGTGGCATAGTATACTCTTTTAGATTATACCATTTAATATTAATAGAAGTCTGTTTAAGACTCTTATGATAATGGTCTAACCTAAATATTTGGAATAAATCTAAATCTCTAAACGCAACGTTATTGCGAAGTATAAGAGAAGTGAAGTTATCAGTCCAAAGAGTATCATTATTAGAACTACGAATAACTCTCTGTGATGTTTCATATAAGAATGTTATTAACTTACTAGGCTTATCAAATTGATTATAATACATAAGCAATGCACTTAACATTAAGCGGTCGTACTTCCGATTATTATATCCGAAATAGTCTGCTTTCTGTTGTAACCAATATAATAAACTGAATAAATCAGTATCATCATCTTCATATAAAACAAAACGTTTCTTAGGTATTGTTTCTAAACGTTGTTTTATCTCTGCAATAGTAAGTTTATCAACAAGAGGAATAGCTTTTCCATCATTATCGACACAATCACTAAATATTTTGAGATAACTACGTAAATCAACAAATACTACCGAGAAGTAATTTCTAGTTACTTCGACATCATAACACATAGAGTTCATACTTATACTTTATTTATTGTCCATAACACAAATATAAACGATTTTTACATCTACTACAAGCTGTATATAATCTACGAAGGGTTTCATCTATATTTCCCCAAGGATTACCAGTTCTAGTATCAAATACAATATCATTTATATCTACATACACATCAGCATAAGTACTTCCTTGTGCTTTATTTGCAGTAAGAGCAAAACCATAATCTAAATCACGACTGAATTTTATCTTATTAGTAGCTTTATCTAATAGATTAACTAATAATAAGTTTCTTTCCCTAAATTCATAGTATTCTTTCCAACGTTTAGTTCTATTATATTTATCAGCATTAATAGCATTATAAATATAAGATTCACCTAACTTATAATAAAGCATAGCATTATTAAAATCAGAATGGTCTACTACAAATAAAGGCTTAGTTCTATTACCACCATTAACTCGTATGAAGGTTACATTAAATCCATGAATATTATCTCTATTAGTAAAGTTCTTAATATCATGTATTATATAATCTTCGGAATTAATAATAATAGGTTCTTTAAAATCATCAATAAAAGTATTATAAGACATTACTAAATCATTCTTAGTTAGAATTGCTTTACCACTATCTTCAATAATATTCTTACGAATGAATTTATTCCAGTCAGACACAGATTTATTAGTATAAGTAACAAGACGACAAGTATCAACATCTCTAGTAAATTCTTCATTATAAAATCCGTCTATTACAAGAGATTGAAACTCAAACAAACCACAAGTATAATAACCCTTAGTTTGAGTAGAATCAAAAGCATACCGATTTCTATTGATAAACTCTAGGAACTTCCAAGTTCTATTATCAATATCCTTTCTTAATATTCTTAATAATTCACTAACAGGATTACTTTCTTCTTGTCTTACAATCTGCCTAAGAGTATAAAACTTAATATTATCGAAACAACGTGAGCGAGTTTCTTTAACTGGCTGGAGCTGGTGCGCATCACCCATGTAAATCAACATGCACTTAAACTGTTCACATTCTCTTTCTATCAGAGTTTTAAGATTAATACCAATCATAGATGCTTCATCAACAATATATAATTTATATTGTTTAATCTTCTTTTCAGCTAAAGGGTCAAAAGGAGGATTATTAACATCAAAATCAGTAACATCTGTATTAAGTCTTAAACCTAAGTCACTAGCAACAGTAGATGTAGCATATCCAGTAGACAAACGAAGAACACGAGCAGCTTTATGAGTAGGAGCAGCAAGTCCAATAACAGATTTAGCTAAACCACATCTCTTTATTACTTCACGTATCATATATGTTTTTCCAGTACCCGCAGAACCAATAAGAGCACGTTTATAATCGCCTTCAACATAACCTTTTTCTATAAAGGCTACAAGATTCTCATAAGCAATCTTTTGGTCACGAGTAAAACTATTCAAGACACTATCATCTTTTTTAGCATCATCAAACTTTTCAAAATTCATTGCATTTCAATAAAAATTTATCAATATTATCACGACATTTAAGAATATAACCTTTAACTGGTAATCCTATCTTAAATGGAATATAACAACTAGGCATAGTACAATAAGCATCAGTACATCTAACAATCTTAGTAGGTCTACCATGACTATTCAATGCACGAGTATATATTGTCTTAAAGCCTTTACATGAGTATGAACGTTCAGATAATGTAATAAGTTCATCAGTACCTTTAGGTTTGAACTTATATTCATTATTATGTAGAACGATAGTACCTATAACAATTTGCATTATTACTTTCTCACGAGGAATCTTCTTTTCCTCATTTATAGCAGATAGTTTAAAACTTAGTCCCATGATATTAGAAAATAGATTCATTAGGTTCTACACAAATACCAGTATTCTTACGAAACATTATTTTATATCTATCTGTATCTACATGTACTGGTAATGGAATAATTTCACAACATCTATCGCTATGAACATCTATAATAATACAATGATAAACATTACAATCTTTATCGTGAGATATAACAGCTTTAAGTCCTTCAAAATATACTTCTAATATGCCATCAGGATTAATATATTGTTTTAAGTTTATAACCATATTAATTAGCTTTAGTTTTATATATTTCGTATAACTTATTAAATTCATCAGAGGGCATACATACAATAGGAACATTAGTATGCATTTGGTCTTTAGGAACAATACAATTTCTAGCAGTAACTATTCTATCGTCTTCAACAAACATAGTTTCAAGAACTAAACAATTACCACCGTCTAGTATTTCCTTACACTTAGGACAGACATATATTTCGTCTGTACCAAATACAATAAGCTCATCACCACAAACTAGACATTTACCAGTTGTGACAATGAGCTTACCATTATTTTGTTTAAACTCATTTAGCTTTGGCATAACTAAAAATACGTCTCCTTTCTTCCATTCTAACGAGTTTAACACTTTCAAATACATTAAGAGTAAAAACTACTAACTTATAGCTTTTCTCTTGTCTTCCAAGTTTTACTTTCTTTTTAATCATTGCGTTTAGTATTTAATTATTATTTAATAGGAGCATCTGACCGCTCCGCTTCGCTCCGCTTTCTTCCCCCGTAAAGGGACAGTGCTTCTCTTACTTTCTTCCCCCGTAAAGGAACAGTGCTTCTCTTACTTTCTTCTTTATTTCATTTAGAGTTTCACTATTAACAATAGCATTATTGTTTCTTACTTCATCACTACACAAAGAATTACTATATAAAGTTTTACTATATAATTTTTTTACATTGCTTTCAGTATCATAAATGAATAAATAGAAACCAACATAAGTAGTAGATTTAGCTCTACCAAGATGAATATCAATAGATAGATATTCTTTACCTAATACTTTTACCTGCAACTTTTGCAGTTCTCTAACTAGTTTAATAAATTCTTTTTCTTCCATGTCGGTATATAGTTTTAATTAATAATCATAGAAAAAGGAGCAGACGCTTCTGCTCCAAGCTAAATAATTAATATTTATAAAAGTCCTAATTCTATCTCACGACAGTAATTTAATTAGGGGTAAAAATTAAATTAAGTTCTCTTCTATCTCACGACAGTAATTAATAAACTTGTAACAAACACAAATACTATGTATTTATAGCTGACATTTTACGAAGAGGATTTCCCTTACTTCAACCATTTGGTTAATGTTTCAACTTAGATTAGTCATCATCAGAGCTATCAGAATAAGTAATAGTACGATTCTCACGAACAGTACTATTCGATTGATAATTCCATAAAACCAATAACTATAATTCTCACGAACAATAGTTATTATATTACAATACGACAAAATTTTAGTTTAACTAAAACAGACAAACAAAATATTAATCTTTATATATCTTACGATAATCTACACAGTGGTACTTAGTATTGATTTTAAGAAATCCTTCAACTGTGCTAACGGCTTCATCAAGACTATTACCTTTATAAAGAGTCATTGTTTCACCATTGAAAGAATTTCTAAGTCTATTATTCTTATCAAGAATAACAAGGTTAGTACGAGTATAGAATGCGGAATAGGTATTAGTTTGTTTCTCGTGATACTTCTTACAAAGATTATCATAACCTTCCATTGTTTTATCACGAAGTTCTTCCATGTATTTGACATAATCAGTCATTATATCATCCCATTGTTCAATAGCTTTAATCTTATCTTCAATAGGATAATCAGCTTCAAGAATATCATTAAGAATATCATTTAATCCTTTGACATTAATAGATTCTATATCTTCTTTAATCTTATTATTACATTCTCCGGAAATAAAACTTCTACGATAATCTTCTTTAATTTTATCAATAGTTTCGGAATCAGAACACATAGCGGCAGCAATAATAGCTTTAATAATTTCTTTCATTATAATAAGTTTTATAAGTTAGACAATAAAAAACTCTACTAATATTACTCTAGTCTCACGACCTGAATAATCTTAATAGAGTGGAAACCGACATTTATTTAACCCTTTTGTCAGATATTAATTAAATAGAGTACGTATCGGCATTATACTAAACGTAAAATAATAACTGCAACAGCTCATAGAGCAACAAGAGAAGCAATAACAAAATCAACAGTATTATACTGTCTTTTAGCTTTAAGCTCTTCGTAATCTTTATTAGCTTTATCTAACTTAGATTCAAGATGCTCAACACTATCACTAAGAGCCTTATTATTATTAGCTTCTAATTGATTCTTTGCAGAATTTAATTTAGAAACAGTATTGCGAAGAGCTTTATCTTCATTACAAATATTCTCATACATGACCTTATAATGATTAAGACCAGCATCAGACTTTTCATTAGATTTACGTAGACGAATAACTTCTGTCTTTAATTCGTTAACTGTTGGACGTTTCTTACTAAGAACATCGACTTCTTTCTTTTTCATTCATAACTATTAGTGTTTAATTAATCTTCAATATGAGTTATATCTAAGTCGAGGTCTATGTTATCCTCGCTTAGAGTATTTCCAGTATTCCAATTATTAGCCATCTCACAGTCGAGATAGTCTATATCGGCTACTAAACCACAAATAGGAAATTCTACACCTTCGTCATACATAATCGTAAATTTTGTAATACAGATGCAAGTATAGCAATAAATAATGGAAATACCAAACAATAATGATAATATTTAATAAACATTACTATGAGCTATTTCATATTTGAATTTCTCCACTATATCATAAACAGATATATTAGAACAATTCAATAGAGTATTAATAGTATTAGCAGTACATTGGTCTTTACAAGTGATATTAAAATTATCATAATTGAACTTACGAACAACATTAGGACTAGCTTTATGAATATAATAAATATCCATAGCAGAGACATCGAAGTCTGCAATATCATTTTCGTATTTATCTAATACGTCTTTAAGAGATATATAATATCTACAATCACCAATAGCTCTAGCAGCACTAGCAGTATCTTTAAATCGAATAAAGAAATCAGAATCAATAGAATTACGAATAGTTAGCCATTCAAAATCTAGCTCGTATTTTTTATATGGTTGAACATAAAGTCTCATATCATAAAGCACTCGTCTAAAAACTCTTAAAGCATGAGTTCTTTCAGCTAGTCTAGAAGTCTTTTCTTCCAATTGTTTATCGAGCTTATCAATATCTTCTTTAGAACGGTTTAATTGAGTATTGAGTTCCTCATTAACTTTAACAGTAGCATTAAGAGTATCTTCGATATTCTCTAACTTAATAAGACTATTAGTTTTCTCTTCAATAATCTTATCCTTCTTTACAATAATATCTTTATATTCATTTTCTTGCTCTTCGATTTGATTACGTAATTCGGTAATTCTATTACCGCTATTAGTAAGTTGTCCTTCAAGAAACTTAATACGTTCAGTTAACTCATTATTATTAGATTTAAGAGATTCAATCTCATCACAATCTTTAATAGTATAAGTATTGCCTAAATTAGCAATCTCACTAATAGAACCAAGTGATTGAAAATCTAAATCAATAATACAACCACTTTCTTCAACAATAACAACTCCATTAGTATGAGATACAAGAGTTAGATGCTTTTTATCAATTACAATAGCTTTCATAAATACAAGTATTAATTATTAAGAATTTAATTTTAAAAGTATACAGTCTCTATATAATATAAGAGACGAATAGAACCAATAACTATTATATAAGTAATAATAGCCTGAATCAAAGAGTAAGTGATACGAACTTTCTTATAAGTAAGATAGTTAAATATCAAATAACAGAAGAATATAACTATCCAAATCAAAGATAGAAATATATGGAACTGATAATCTATCATAGTGAAGTAATATCAAATAATATTAAGAATATACATAAAGTAGACGCAACTATTATTAAAGCGAATAATGTAGTAAGAAGAGTAATCTTAGTGTTAATAAGAAACTCACCGCATTTAATAAGTGCGATAATAAATAGTAATGCTAAAACAGTAATATCGTAGTTAGACATAATAGTATAAGTTAATAAGTTAA
>ERZ779711.63-NODE-63-length-39427-cov-8.6115_pt1 | contig 39427 bp, 57 predicted proteins | sample MGYA00511903_ERZ779711 | MGnify/ENA primary metagenome ERZ779711 (study PRJEB29588, sample SAMEA2142848) | human gut metagenome | biome: human gut; feature: human-associated habitat; material: faeces | place: Denmark | collected 2008/2010 ... | reverse complement strand
GGTGCGACCTGGGCGACGGGTGCAAACTGGGCTACGGGTGCAAACTGGGCGACGGATGCAAACTGGGCGACGGGTGCGACCTGGGCGACGGGTGCAAACTGGGCTACGGGTGCAAACTGGGCGACGGGTGCAAACTGGGCGACGGGTGCGATGTCCCGAAATCGCTATTTATCAGCGCATCTCGTCATACAGTATCCTATTGGGGTGAGGATGTTATTCAAATAGGATGCAAACGCTACACCATTTCCGAATGGCAGAAGCATTTCCGAAAAATTGGCGAGGCCGAAGGCTATAGTCTCGAGCAGATGGAGGAATACAAAGGGTATATAAACCTGATCGCCACCATGCACAAGACGTGGGCGTTACACTAAAACATCCTAACCATGAGCAAGGGAATTTATCGACGGGTGCATAAACAACCTTACAGTGATATGCCTGACCACGTTGAGACGATTTTAATGAAACTTACACGCGAGGACTGAGACTAAGTTACAACGCGGTTTGCAACGCCTATCTGGCCGCTTTCTGCGAAAAGCACGGCTACGATTATGAGCCGGATGCGTGGGTAGGCGACGACCCCGGAGGAATTGCAGAAGTTGGCGATCTATTCGTGAGTATGGCGGATATACTGACGGACATCGACCGGGACGCTCCGGAGGAGGAGTATGTCAAATATTACGACTACTGCCTGCGTGTAGGGTCTATTGCCAACGGCTAACTGCAAACCCCGAACTACGACAGCTGGCTGCGGGGATGCCCGCGGATGGACGAGGAGCAGATAGCTCGGCTGGAGGAATTGCAACGGGATGTGCGCTGCGCAGAGATGAATTTGAAAGTCGAGATCGACAGAATTAACAACCTCAAACAAGAATAGTTATGCGAGAGAGTAAATTCAGAGGCAAGCGTATAGATAACGACAAGTGGGTTTATGGAGACCTGATTCATTGCTACGGCGCAGACGCAGGCCGGATATTTATCAAGACCTTTACAGGATTATATGAAGTTGATCCCACTACCGTCGGCGAGTATATTGGGCTGAAAGACAATAACGGCACGGATGTTTGGGAGGGAGATATAGTAGAATGGGAAAATCTCATGAAAATCAATAGGCGTAGCGTAATTGCCTATCGAGATCGGATGTTCTGTTTTGTAGATGCGAACAATGAACCTGAGGAAATTTGGTGTTGTTCATTTACGAAAATAGGTAATATCCACGACACCCCAGAATTACTTAAAACTGAATAACCATGCAGAAGATAATGTTTAACGACCGCTATGGACTGACGGATGCGGTCATTGACTATATAAAAAACAATACGCGCCGCATCGAGGGAGGTGAACAATTTCAACGGGCTGCGACCTCGGCCGAAGACTTCACCTATGAGGAAGCCACTGGCTGTATCGTAATGTGCTGTCAAGGAATTGAAATTTTTCGCCATAAATGCCGCTACAAGGTCGGCGAGGTCGTGGCCGTGGCGCAAAGTTATTACCATGCGTTTTCGCCAAGATGTGACATTCCTGTATATGGCGCGGATAGAACACCTGGCTGGCGAAACAAACTGTTTGTGCGAGCCGATTTGATGCCCCACCAAATCCGCATCACCGGAATCAAGTGCGAGCAGTTGCAGAGCATTTCGCACGATGACTGTTTTCGCGAGGGCATTATCGAATCGTGGTACGAATCCACAGATACCACCACGTATGGGTTTGTCGACGAGAAAAAGGGAACAGCCGTTGAATTTGACACTCCCCGCAAGGCCTTCGCCGCACTAATCGACAAGGTGTCCGGCCGTGGAACGTGGGATCGGAACCCGTGGGTGGTGGTTTACGAATTTGAATTGTTGAAATAGCGAGATTCTCGCAAAATCAAGATAAAATGCAGAAAAATGAGAACCTTACAGTATTCGAAGCCGTAGCAGCCGATGCCGTATCATACGCTGATGCCGTCCTTGAAGATCTGGACAAGAAAAAATAGAGCGGATCGGGATTGTATGATAAAATAATTTACTATATTTACTGCATGGAAATTATTTTATCGAAAATAGGGATGCTGCTCGAACGCCACTTTGGCGTATCGCTGGAGGAGATACAGGCACCCTGTCGGCGCCAAAGGGTTACGGATGCCCGAACGGTATTCATCCATATCATGTACTCCCACAAGCTCATGAACGGGGTGAAGCTGTCCAACTACCTGAACTGCACGAGCCGGAATTCATACTACCATATCCGCAAGTTTGAGGATATGAAGGAGATAAAGGCGTACAGCAAAATAATATCGAAGTTTGAACACGAGGCGAAATTGGAGATTGAATCATGGCGGGAATCTTATATGCCGAAATAGACCTGAAAAAGATACCTATTGACGTGATAGAAGAGTTTGTTCGCAATAACGGAGAGTTGGGAGCCAAGGTTAAACTTTGCATCGCGCCGCTCAAAAAAATAGACAAATTCGGGCACACGCATACCGTATATCTTTACCAGCCCAAACCGGAAGTAGGGGAGCGAGGCAAACCTACCTTTATAGGAAATGGGAGAATGCTGCGACCGTCGTACAGATGGCAGGATGATGCCAAGCAAAACCCCGAACCCGATAATGAACCATAAAGCCATGAAACACTTGGTGTATCTGCGTTCCGGCAAAGTGGCCGAGGTCGACGCCCTCCGTTTCCAGTGTGTTGACCATAAGAACCAAATATACAAATTTTACGACAAGGTGGATGAGTATGCGCTAAACGAACAGGTCGTTTTCATCGCAAACAATCCGGACGCCATAAAACCCATAATACACAAACAGAAAGATGAAAAATCAGACTTCTATTCTGAATGAGCTGTTGGCCACCCTCGAAGTAGCCTACTCGAACGCCAAAGGGCGTCATTGGATGGTATACGGCACGCCCTTCCGATCCCTGCACCTGCTGCTGGACGATACTGCGGCCACGCTCCGGAAAGGCGCCGACAAGATGGCCGAGACCATCCGCGTGCTGGATGGCATTCCGCTGCATACGATGACGCAGTTCGTGGATTCGTCTCAGATCGAGGAGGCGCTTACGATCCCCGATGCTCTGACCATCGCGCGCGAAATGCGGGACGACCTAAACGAAATCGTCGCAATGCTTCATGGAGGGGTTGATGCAAAAGTGTTCGACCCTACCACCGAGAACGACGTGCTGAATATCACGAGCGAGATTCGGTACTGGATTCTGTTTTTCGACGGAATCATATCCAACTGGACGCCCGCTATACCGAGAATACCTGAATTTTAACTTTATATAAAATGGACAACAAACTGAAAATCGGGTTGATAGCTGCTGCGGTAGCCGTGGTAGCCATCATTGTGTTCAACTTCCTGCCGGGCAGCATTCGAAGCGCCGGAACCATCGGATTCCTCGCGGGGGTAGTATCGGGATGGTTTTTACGCTCGTGGTACGGCACCATCGTCGACAAAGAGATCGACGCATAGGAGATGAACAGGCTAACGTCGGCCATCATCGGGGTAATCATAGCCATGATCGCACTTTATAGCCTGCGGTCATGGCTTTGTTCCACCCTATCGAAACCGGAGATCGAATGCCGCGTCGATACGGTGGTCATAAGGGAGTATGTAAGAGATACTGTCATTATAACAAATACGCATCAAATTTCGAGGATCGACACGGTGATGGTATATCTGCCCGGCGACACGGTTAAAGTGGCTGTAACGCTTCCGTTCGAGCTCAAGACATTTCAGACCGAGAACTACCGCGCAACGGTGTCCGGGTATAAGCCCATGCTCGAAAGTATAGACCTGTTCGTGCCAACCAAGATCATAACGCAGACCCATCACACCACGACGATCATGCCGCCTACATGGGAAGGGGGGATAGTAGTGGCCGCGCAGGTTGCCCCCGGATGGAACAATCAGTTTATGGGCGCGCGCGTGCGATACAACAAGGGGCGGTTCAGCATCGAGGGAACCGTAGGGTACAACCCCTTCGATGACGTCCCGTACGGAGAGGTGCGCGGAGGGTTTAATATTTGGAGGAAATGAAGCTGAGGACGCCGAAAAAGCCAGCAAAACCGAATATCGAAGGATTCGGAGATCGGCCAAAGGTAACATGCAAGTCCTGCAAATACCTGTCGGCCGAAGAGAATATGCACCATATTTGCCCCAAGACGGGCATGGTGACGCATATAAACACCGAAAAGATTTGCATATACCATGAACAGCAAAGTGTCAATACAGGTCAAGCCGCTGACGGTAAATAGGGCATACAAAGGGCGCCGATTCAAAACCAGCGAGCACGATGCCTTCCGCGCAGAATGCCTCTTAAAACTCCCGGACATAGAATTGCCGTCTCCTCCGTTCGAGGTGTGGTATGAGTTCGGATTCTCCAACACTCAGTGCGACTACGACAACGCGGTAAAACCGTTCCAGGATGCGCTGCAAGAAAGGTATCAATTCAACGACAAATTAATCTACAAAGCGCATATACGCAAGTACATAGTACCCAAGGGATGTGAGTTTATATCATTCAATATCAAATCATTAGCAGACACAACATGGGAACAACAAAACGAGTAGTATTCTCCTCGTCGCTCTTGAAAGAGTGCAAGGACATGGTAGCTTCATCGGTCATCGACCTGCTCGAATCCATAGCCGAGAAGAGCGACAACCCGAAGGTGACCATCACCTCCACGTGGCGCAACCCTTATCGGCAGGCGATGGCCATGTACAACAACCTGGTCGCCGGAAAGCGCATCCGCTACCGGGAACCCGGCAGAAAGGTGACCGCACTGTTCGACGACTGCCAGGATCAGGGCATGGACAAAGAGGAGACCATCGACGAGATGTCCAAACTTATCAGTCGGCTTAGCGAAAAGGGCGAACGGGTGTCCAAGCACTGCGTGAGCGCCGAGGAGTATCGCAAGGTGAATGTGCTGGACGTGAGTATGACGATGGAGAAACCCGCGGAGTTCTTGGCCGCAGCACTCGACGAGCCGCGCGTCGTCAAAGTGATTTCGCCCATATCTATTCCCGGCAAAAACCCCAAGTTTTCGTATGACCTGAGCGAGCCTGCGTTCCACCTTGAAATAAAAGCATAGTCATGAGCAGTGCGTGCGTACTCTTCTTTGTGGCCGGGATTATTATGCTGGTGTTCGGGATCGCTGGGCGAGGGATAGACCCGCCAAACAAGAACAGGCGCCGATAAAGCGCCTGTTTTCTTGTCCGTACCTACATCACTCTACACTGCCCCCCGGATCGCCTCCGGTATTCAGCTTGGTAGTGTCGACAGCCTGATCCGCGATTTTGGGCGTCGTGACACACAGGTCTTGTAGCTTTTCGGTGGCGACGGAAGATGTTGCGAGTTTATCCGTCGTCACTGCGCCGTCCGCAATTTTATCCGTGGTTACTGCAAGGGGAGCCAGCGCAGCCGTGCTGACTTCCGCTGTTCCGATCTTCGACGCCGTAATGGCACCGTCCAATATCTGCCCGTTGCCAACGCTATTTGCGGCTATCTTATTGACATTGATAGCTCCGTCGACGATTTTATCCGAATTTACGCTATCGTCGGCGATCTTGTCGACCGTAACGGCCGCATTGGCGATTTTATCACCGGTGACAGCCCCGTCAGCGATGGCTGCGGCGCCTACGCATCCATCCGCAAGCTTCGACGCCACGATTGTATTTTTTTGAATGATGTCGCCGGATACAGCGCCAATGGCCAGTTGCGACGTGCCTACAGCAGAGGGTTTGATCTTAGCCGAAGTCACGGCATTGTCGGCCAGCTTGGCTGTGGTGATCGACCCGTCGGGAATTTCAGGAGACCCCCCCCCGCCGGAATAGAGACCCGATCCGATGCCCGGGAAATCATCGTCAGTAGGGGATTCATGCCCTTCGTTGAGGAATCTCAAAACGTCGGCGGGAGTGTAGGCCGACGGGTTGTCGGAGATGACTACCTCGTTGATTTCGAAGTCGAGGTAGTCCGCAGTAAGCAGGATGTTGCCACCTTCCGGAAGCGCTGGCTCGATGATGATTCGGCGCCCCATGTCTACCCGCGGGTTGGCCGGGCGGGCAATAAAGGTCGCGTGCATTCGTACTCCGTTCACAAAAATGTAGGGATAATCGGCTTCGGAGCCATTGATAACTACTTTCATATCACATTTTTTTTATGTTTGACGTTATTACCCCCGTCGGCCGGAGCCTGCGGGGCGTTTTCAATATCAATACCTACTTCATCCTTCATCTTCTTTCCCACGTATTTTTGAAGGGATCGGAATACCGGAGCGTCGGATATTTCCATGGCATTCTCCAAATACGACCACATTTCGATGCCGCATACCATGCCCGTGAAGAGCTTGGCCAGGTGCAAGTTCATGAAGTCGATGATTTGAGTGTCTATAAGGTGGCACATGCCGATCCCAACGACAATGCACGTAAGTTTGATGACCGTTTTCCACGCCTTGTCGCTGGAGAAATACCAGTCCTTATGCTGCCGAGCCGCCCTCTTGCGCCCGGCCAGTATACCCATCACGAAGTCTATCATGACGAATGTCAAGGCGCAGAGCACAAGCGGCGTCACGGGCGCGAACAACGACAGCAGGCTTCCCACCACAGCCATGATCCATTTCAATAAGGTGTCCATTATCCTATTCTATTTGATAATTACCGTCGCCCGAAACCCAGTAAAATACGCGGCCGTCGTACACAAATATTTCGGCATACATACCGTGAATGTTTCTGGAAATGTTGATATTACCTACCACTACCCCGACGTTTGACAGTCTTATATCCACGACAGCATTCTCTGAAAAGGTGTGTTCTATGAATATTCGAACAGGTGTGCCGGGCAATTGTTGCACAGGCATGACGGCATTTACATGTGTGCTGCCAATGTTGCCGATTTTGATGATATTTAATTTGTAATTAGATAGCATCGCATTGGGAACCACGGTAGTCGGTTCCAGGTAAAGTACTCCCGGAGCGGTCATTTTACTCTCCGGAATAGAACCGTCTTCTATTTTTATCCCGGATATGGTGCCCTCTGCGATCTTGGCGCCCGTAACTGATCCGTCCTTGATGGCGGGAGTAGTAACCGAAGCTACTTGTAGCTGGCGCGAGCCGACCGCTGCTGTCGCTATACAGGATTCTTCAACCGACGAGGGCACCATTTTCATGGACGCATCAATCGTGTAGTCGAGTATTTCCTCGTTCGTGATTGATTCCGCCGCAATCTGCGTCCCGGTGATGGTCGCATCGGCAATCTTCTCGGCAGTAATTGTTTTGTCTGCAATCTGCGCCCCGGTGATGGTCTTAGAGACGAGCTTTGAACCGGGAATAGACCTATTGGCCATTTTGTCTCCGGTGATCTGTCCATCCTGGATGTTGTCGTTCTTGATTGCCTCCGTGCCGATCTGCAAGTAACCAACCGCCCCATCTGCGATATTTGCCGTCGTGACAGCGCCGTTTGCGAGCTTTGGCGTCGTCACTGCGCCATCGGCCAGCATAGCCGCTGTTACGGAACCGTCGGCTATCACGCCCACCTTCCATGCTGCGAGGTTAGTCGCCGTGGCCTGCCCTATGAGGGTGCCAATGCCCGATGCCGACGCATTGTCCGCAGCATTCACGACATAATCCTGATATGTGTATCGCGTCGTGCCATCTTCATACACGCGCTGTTCGTCCTGTATGGTGTTGGCATAAAGATACTGGCCTATTTTAGCACTATTGGCGGCCAGGTAGTAAGCCTGTCCTTGATAGCAGATGATGCCTTCGCCAATATTCGTCCCGGTGCTGCTGTTCGCCGTGGCGAATCCCGCAACGATGGAGATGGGCGTTTTGGTGGATCGGAGGAGCGAGTTGATGGCGCTCCAGAGGTTTTGCAAATCCTGCATTTGCACGGGGTTGCCAGTGCCCGATACGACGTTGATATTTTTTATTCCTGCCATATTATTGAGTTTTTATAGTATACTTGATGTAAAAGGGGAAGAGCGTGTTGACGTCTGCGATAAACTGGCTGTATGCCTCTGAGTTGTTGTACAGGGCAGCCGGGATCGCAATGATGGGCTGCTCCGTGATGGTGCCTCCCTGTCCAAGGTATACCTTCGGGGTGGGAGTGTCATACAGGTATACGGGAGGATTTGGCGAATCATACCACATAGATCGCCATATGCTCGCGCCGCTCGGGGTGATGGATATTCGCCCCCACTCCCCGTACCAGTATCGCAATACGCCTTCGATCTGCCCGTATGTAGGTGTGCACGCCGCCATCATGTACCACTTGGAGCGCACCATGTAGTAGTTGTACAGATAGTCGTGCAACACCATGAGCAACGACAGGCAGTAGCGGTATATTATCGTTGTCCAAAACGGCTGCTCCGTGTAGCTGTGGTCGCGCCGCACCGAGTAATTCGGCCGGAGTAACTGCAACACCAGCTTCGGGATGTCAATATATCGGAAACGCATCATATAGCCTCGAATATTGTAATGTTATTGGTGAAATCGTACAGATTGGGGTTGAAGTTGAAATAACCCGGACTCAATACTATCTTGCCATCCTGCGGTGTTGTGATGCTGCCCTCCTGCGAGACCTTGACCTCGGAGAAGTAGGCATCCTTGATGCCGTTCAACCCCGAGAGATAACTTTCTATGTCGTTGATATACAGAGTATTTGTCGTGCGTCGTTGCATCTGCAAGTCATGCAGCCCCGTGTTGATGCTGTTCTTGATGGCATCGAGGTTGTACGACTTGTCGAAGCGGACATACAGCTTGTCGGCCGAAAGGACGGCCGGAGCATTGGATGCGGCCTGTATTTGCGCGCCGACGCCCCAAAAGTTGCGGTAGTAGGCGCTGAACGCATCGAGTTGATCCTGCGTGAGTGAGACCACGTTGTTGTTGGCATCGGCCGTCGCCACGTTGATGTAGTACAAACCCTCCTGATTAGACCCCATCGAAGCCTGCTTTATTATCTGCTTCGTGGCATCTATGGTCGCATAGCCCAGCTCTTGCGTCGCTTCGTTCACCACGACTACCTGATCGCCCTGCTGATAGGCGTATGCCTTCTCGACATACCATGCCTCACTCGTCACGCGCGCGATCTTCGCGGCCGCGGCTATCGTCTGTTCGCTGCGCAGGATTTCGAGCCGCACAATGTCAAGCACGGTGCCTACCACCTCCGCGATCTTGCGCAGGATGCCCGCGTTGCTGGTGTTCATCGCCGGGATCGTCCGTTGGATGTTACCCCATATGGTATTTATAAGTGACATATCGGTTATTGTTTAATTATTGAGGGATAGTTGTAATAGTCGAGGTTTGTATTCGGCCACTCCGCGGGCGGCGCCAACAGGGGTTCCAGCACTCCGTTAACGGGCATCTGTTTGTGTGACGACCACCAATAGCCCGCCTTGGTGGGATCATCACTCCGAGGCCGGATGTTCTGCGGCAGATACTCCTGTGTGCAGGATGCCTTCATAGCCGCATCTACCACGAACGACGCGGGATCGCCTCCGTTCCACAGCATCAATGCCTGTGCTTCTGTCAGAAATGTATCGAAGTTGCGGAAGTGGTAGATTTCGCCCTTCAACAAGATCGGAATATTTTCGGCGTACATGCCAAGGTTGAGGTATCTTTGTCGTATATTACTACCCAATTTGAACGTCCCCGAAATCTTGATCCCGTTTACAAAGACGTAGCCTAAATTTTCCTGTAAAGCATAGCGGAGTACCACGTGATAAGTCGTGTTTGGCTTGCAGGGATAATTCACTGAGAAATCGTTGGTTGCGAACTTCAATCTGCTGGTAATAATTGTGAGCCTTGGAAGTGCCATATTATCCGCCATGCTGAATACGCACTGCTCATTATGGATGTCGTCTCCGGTTTTGAAGTAGCACTCCAGCGTCCCGTAGGCGAGCGACTGTGTGGATATGTGCTGTCCCATGAAGGCGCCATTGGCGGTATAGGCGCCCTTGAAGTAGTAAGTGGGTTTGTAGATCGGCTCGCGGCTTATCTTGGGATTATCATTGACCACCAGGTCATAACCCCCGGCAGACTTGCGAAGGAGCGGCGGAGTAGAGATGTCGGGGGGCATCTGCTTGGCGCTGTCGAGCCACATGGCGGGCTTCGAGCTGTCCTCCTCAGAGGGTATGAGGTTCTGAGGTATGTACTCAGCTACACAGGACAGCTTCAAGGCCGGGGGCACAATATAGTCCTGCGGGCGCACTCCGTTTTGGAGTGCCGTCATTTCCTCCTCTGTGAGTGCGCGGTCGAACCAGCGGGCGCATATCACCTCCCCCATAAAATCAACCGCCGGACGATTATTAACACCATATCCACCAAGAAATAGATATGAAGAAACATAACTAACCCAATTTTTATTTTGGGAGTTTATCAGATTGTTGTTGATATATGCATAGACCTTGGCTCCGTCGCTAATGAATACGACGCTGTATAAATAGTCCCAAAAAACAGGATATGAATATACACCCATCCGATTGTTGTATAACAGAAGAGAGATGGTGCCTTCTGAGGAGGATTTGATATCGATGCGAGGGAAATTCAATGCCCCCGACGTGTCAAGTATTGTCCGAGACATAGATTCAGGGTTGGGGATGTATTTGTACTTGGGAGGCGTGCGGAATAAACACTGCACGGTATATGGGCTGTTGTAGAACGTGTCGCGCAAAAAGGTGCCGTTCCTCCTCATCATCGCCCCCATAGCCTCGGGCGCAAGCGCCGATATGAGGGCGCGTCCTCCTTCGGCCGTAGCTTTGAAGAGACGCGAGATTTCCGCCTCCACCTCTTCCTTCACGTCCATCGAGGAGTTGAAGGGAGGCCGCTGCAAGGTTTGGAGGTTGTATATGTCGATCCCCTCGACGTCGAGAATCTGATTTGTCCTCAGCGCCGGAGTGTAGGATTCCATAAAGTTCTTGGCGGGAGGCTCCTGGCGGTACTGCATGGCCTTCCAGTCCGCGGGCGGGATATTCGTGGGCGTGTTTTTCTCCAATATCGGGTCTATGCCCGCGAGAGAGCCGGACACGTTGAATGCCACGTCCTGGATGGTGTCTCCCTGTTTTACTGTGTACGTCTTTGCCATGTCTACTCCTTGTATCGTGCATGTATGTCCGCGGTCACAACTCCCGAGGCTGTCTCCTCAAAGATATTCACGCGGGCAATGAGGGCTCCGTCGTCGTATATTTGCTTTTCAGCCGTGGCCTCAACCTTACCCCACGCCCACTTGGGCAGCAGGGGGTAGAAGTCCTCGAATCCGACCCCGAACTGGGGCTTCGTAAGACTTGCCGCCGACTTGGAAAATATCAGCGTGGCGTTCTGCTGGCTGCACAAAGATACCAACTCGACGCCCCCGTTGGATATAACTATGTCGTTGGCCTGAAAGTCGAATTTTGCGTCTGTCATTGCGTTATCTTGGTATTTTCGTAGTCTCCTTTATTGAACTGGGAGGGGGCGGTCATAGGGGTGGCCGGAGGCGACGCACCTTGGGCGCCGTGGGTATGCGCATTGAATACTGTGCACATATCCCCTACCTGCGTCACTAAATTGTTGAGCGCCGTGGTGACGCCATCTACCAGCACAAGCCCCCCGTTCTCCCCGCCATCCATTTCAATTTTATCGGCAGTGAAAGATATTTTATTTTTTTCAATCCGCCAAGAAGAGGTGCCGCGGATTATTTCCACGGCGTCCTTATCGAAAGAAATAGTGCTTTCTCCCTCCTCTTCGGTACCCGCGACGTTCGATGCGACCATCTTGTCGATCTTCGTGGCTTTTATGAGCACCGGAACCTCGGAGTAACCCTCTATGAACCCCAGCACCACAAGAGAATTCACGGAGGGTATAATATAGAGACTGTTGCCCCCGTTTGGAAAAATGTTTAGACTTATGTCGCTGAATATCCTATCATTATCCACAACAGCCTCTAAGGTTTTGGCATCCTCGTCTATAGCCGACACGGTGGCTATGACGAGCGATACCCTCTTCCCGTCATTCATCTTTGTTCCGAATTCCGCTCCCAAACGGGCGCATTCGTCGTCGAAAGTGCCGGATGTTTTCATAATATAAACATTTCGTTGGTTACTGTCAGGGTTTGGATGAATCCGTCGGAAGTGTCGCAGCTCAAATTCCTGCTTATCACGTAGTAGTTTCCCGTAAGCTCCGGGAGCATGGTGTCCGTGTACTCCACAAAGTCGAACATATTAACCTGCGGATAGAGCACGGTTTTTATGGTTCCCTTGTTGCGCGTTCCCTTCAACCGGGCCATTATGTTCTTGGCCGTCTGTTCGGTCAGCGATACCGTATTGGCCGGGACAAAATATCGGTGTGCCTCGCCTTGGGAATCGCCGTATTCGTAGGTGTACTTTGTACCGTCGGCCATGAGGGCGTTTACCACCACTTTGTAGTTCTCGAACAGCCCGTCGGTAGGCACTATGTCGCGGCCGATGACATTGGTGTTCGTGGCCAGTGTCACCGTGCGCTTGAATTTGTCCCTTACGCCAATACCGAAATACACCTTCCCCTGGGTGTTCACAGTGCCGTACAGCGTAAACATATTCATGAGCTTCGACAGGGCCTCGAACGGCGATATGAGCTTGAAGGTCTGCAACGCGAACTCCACATCCGCACTATCCGATGAATCGAAAGACAGAGCCGGGAAGTCCGCCGGGTTGTCGAACCCCTGTGCCTTGCGGTAGTCCTCGAATGCCTTGTTCGAGATGGGGCATAGATAGTCTACCATGTCCTTTAGCTTCGTGCGCGACACCCAGTCCCGATTTATAGTACCGAACCGCAGGATGAAAGAGTAGTCCTCGCATACGATCTTCGACGGGAATCCCCCGATGACCTGCCGGATGAAGCCGCTGAAAATGCGCAGTCTCTCGAACTGCTGCCCCAACTGAGCATTGTTGTAGAACCAGCCGTCGATGTCTATGCGGGCTCCGGGCTTGATGTTTATGCCCTCCAAGGCCGCCCTTATGCGCTGTGCCGGAGGCAATCCCTGCCGGAACCCGATGGCATACACCGGGAGGGTCATGGTGCAGCTTCCCGAGAGGGAATCCCGCTCCTCGGTAATGTCTACTGAGGCGAATCGGCCGATGCTCTTCCCCTCGATAAACACCTCGTTTCCTACTCTGAACAAATTACCTTCATCACCTACCGCCCCCCCCCGCGGGATTGGTCGTATTTACCGTCTCCTGCGTAAATACGATGGCATTTTCATCCATGTTTATTTGGTGGAGCGTCATGCTGACGTCCACGATGGTAGACCCCGGATTGGGGGTATATTTGAACCTCTTCATGTACACCCACTCCAGTCCGAGGTCGTTGTTGAGGACTTTGTTCTCGATCTTGAAAACATCCTGCCCCTGCCACAAACTCCGAAGAGCCACGCCGAGGTCGGCGATAGCCATGGCCGCGGGATCGGTGTTGTCGAGCCCCTGGTCGGCATATGCCTCATAGGACAAGGCGTCGAGCATGGAAAGGTTCGAGGCCGAGGCGTCCGTGTCGACGCGAGACAAGTTGCGTTCAATGCGCAGACGCACCGTTACGACCATCGGTTTGTAGTTGAGAACCTGGAGGATTTCTGCCCCGTCGACGAGCTGGGAGGTAGAATCGTTCTTTTCCCCTTCCACTTCGTAGGTGAGGTTGATAGGGAGAAAATAATCCCCGCAGCGGAATACGTAATCTCGCTGTACGTCCTGGCGATCTACCGATTGTATGGCCGTTTTGTAGTCGCCGGACTGCTTTAGGGCGTCCGCCATCCCGGTATACTGGGGGTCTGAAGTCTTGGCCTTGCCGCGGAACTGAACGATCTGACGCCAGAATCCTACCTCCGCCAGGGTTATTTTCAACCCCGCCTGGTATGCTTTTTCTACGGCGCTTATGCCATCCGTCACGGCCTTGTACGCCGGGATTTGCCCCAAGGACGGGAGGTCGCTCGGAGTGTCGTTGGGGGTTGTGTTTGCGGTATATTGATCTTTAGCCATTGAGCGTGCGTGTTGAGTTGTTGAAGGCTATTTGCAGCCCTCGAATTGTCACCTCTTCGATCTGTTTGGATATGGTCTGCATGATGCTTTCAGGCGTGGCATTGGTGTTTATTTGGGTCGGCATCTGCACAATGGGTGCATTGAAGTTGATAATGAGCGACTTCGATCCCTTTGTCAAATCTTCTATCTTCTTGGTGTCCTTCCCGCTGGCGCCGCCGCCTTCGCCGTAAATCTTCGTCACCCGGTTGAAATTCTCGTTGACTTCCCGGTCGTTGAGCGCAGGATTGGTACGGAAGGTTACAGGTTGAATGGATAGTTCTCCTTTGGTTACAGTGGTAACGTTTCTCGAATTACCTGTTTTTAGGAAATTAAAGAGACTGAATCCATTGTTTACTTCGTACGGGATGTAATTATACTTAAGCAATCCCGTAGCATACTGGGGCTGCCCGTTTTCGGCAGGAAGATGCCCCGGATACTCTTCCAGTCCTTCCCGCACCTTGGGCGTAAAGGTAGTGGTGAAGTTTTTAAGCAGGATGTCGCGCGCGTCTTTCAGATTCGCGGCGCGGTTCTCCTCGGTGCCTTCGTCCAAACCCCACGCCTTGCGGGCAGCCGGAGTAGAAAGGTATTCCTCGACATACCTCTTTCCCAGCTCCTCGGACAGATATGTCGCGGCTTTGCGTCTCTCCGTGTATTCCGACTGCTTGGCCGATTTCTCGTATCTCAAGTCCCGGCGGCTCTTGTCGCCCCAGCTCCACGGATTGAAGAGACCGATGATGTCGGAGATGGTGAGAATCCAGTGCGACAGGGTGGTAAGTGCGCTTAAGACATCCTCGACGCCATCCACGAATTCATCGAAGATATGGTCGAGCATATTGGGATCGAACGAGTTGTACCATACGTCCAGGCGCGCTGATATGCGGTCGAACATATTCTCTCCAGCCCGGCCGACGATCTCCCACAGTTTGTCCATCTCCGCGAGGTTGATCCAAAAATTCTCCTTGGCGAGGGCGATCTGTCCGCGCGCCGCGGCGGCCGACGGGGGTTGGAGCTCCGTATCGAGCCTGTGCAGGGCGCGCAGCATGTTGGCGCGATCCTGGAGGTAGTTGTAGGGGCTCGTCCCTGTCACGCCGCGCCTTTGCATGGCCTCGTTGGCGTATCTGTTGAGGATAGGGGCGGCGTGGATCAACTCTCGCACGTCTCGCATGTTGGGCTTGTCGGCAGCCAACAACTGCTGCATGTTCAGACCCACGATGTCATAGGGTCGGCCACCGATCTGGGCGACTTTACCCACCTGCCGCGCGATCTGCGTGGCTATGGCCGTGCCGATCTGCGTGCCTCCGATTTCGAAGCCCGACACGGTGTTTATCATGGAGAGCATGCCTGCGCGAGAATAGCCGTATTCGGCCGCCATGCGCGTGGCGTCAGACAGCGCCGAGGTGTAGCCCGATCCCAACCCTCTGCGTGCCATATCCATCTGCATGCGGTTGGATATGGCGTCCGTCATGGACGAGCTGTTCAAGGTTTTGGACAGCACGGCATACAGCCCTCCGCCGATGAGCTTAGGAAGAGCGTACGCCGCGGCTACAGTACCGAGAACGCCCGCACCTATCAGGAGTGCGGGGTTGCTCTTTATCACTGCGGCGGCGGAATCGAACACCGCCCCGACCAAGTTCCCGGCGTTTCGCATCCACCCGCTCGGAGTGAAGGAATTGCGCACGAACTGTTTGCGGAAGCGCCGGATGGAACCGAACGCCCGGTTGGCATCGGACATGAAATCCTCGCGCGTATGTCGGTTGCCGAATCGGCGCGACACGTCATACATGGAGGACATGCGCTCGTGCCATCCGTGCCGCAGGTTCGGATAGTTGGCCACACCACCTCCGCCTCCGCCTCCGCCTCGGCCATTCCGGGACATGCGGTTGGTCTTGCGCTCCAGTTGGTCACTCAGTGCGTTGGCACGAGTAAGACGTTCGATGACGTCTCCCCCAAGGTTGAGGCGTATGGTGTATGTTGCCATTATTTTTTAGATTTAAAGGGCGCCATGTCTATGATGTCGACAAGGTGAAGCGCAAGTGTATATAACTTGTCTATATCATTGATGCTTAGCCTTTTCTCCATGTCAGAGTAAGGCTCATGGAAGTATCTGGAGACGACGGCCTTCTTGATAAGCAGAGGGTCGTCCTTCGCATACTCCTCTATTTTTTGCCGGATGGATTCTTCGGGAGCGCCTTCAAGAACTCCCAAGTCCCGAAAAAACGGCGGAAGTCCTCGCTGACAGGTTCCGACTGAAAGATTTCCACGCAGGCGAGAGCGTCGCCGAGCAAATCTTCGCGCACCTTGTCGTCGACGCAGCAGGCTTTGATGAAGTCCATGGCCAGGCCAATCACTCCCTTCTGCTCCGATTCCTCGCGCGACAGGATCGACATGGATAGCTTCGAGTGCTCGATGTTGCGGCGCTGTAAACGCCAAAAGGCGATATTTTGGTTCTTTTTCTCCTCCTCGATCATATGACCTTCTTTGTTGAAGGAGGGGACGAAATACGAGGCCGTGACGGTGTATTGGAGGTCAAGGCGCTCTGTTTCTTGTATTTGCGACATAATTTTTGGGTTTTAAAGACGGGCGGGTCTTGGGGTGCCCGCCCGTCCTGGTTTACACAATAGTTTGGATGGGTGCGACCGAGCGCTGTACGGCACGGGCACGGATGTTGATGGACGAAAGCGTCTCCGCGTCGTTTCGGTTAGTGTCCGAGCTCGACTGTTCGCACTTGCACCCTAACAGGGATTCCGAGACGGTCTTTGGCGTCGCGCTGTTGCGCAGCGACATGGTTTTCGTCAGCGTGAAGGGCGGCAGTTGGAGCATGGACGCATAGGGCGTCTGCCCGGCCGGAAGAGCGCCGTTGATCGCATCGAGGATGGTGTGCTGCTCCCCGGTCTGGTGCGACAGAGTGGCCGCATACTGAGCGTTGAGCTGCACCAGGTCGATAGGGTCTGTTTCCCCGATAGCGAATATGTCCTGCACTGTCTGCGAGTACTGCAAGTTGAGCGAGATACCCGTGCCGATCTTGATTGCTGGAAGCCCCTCGAAAGTAAGGTAGATTTGGACGTCCTTCGAGGGCACTACATAAGGATTAGGCATGGCGTTTAGTTTAACGTAGTTACAAAGAAAGTTTCGATATATGCCTCGCGGAGCGGGCTAAGGGGAAGTACCTCCACGGTAACCTGGATAGCCTTGGACATATTGTAGTTGCCGTCTTTGGCGGCGAAATCTACATTGATGGCCTGTGCTTCTCCGCGGTTGATACGGGGTGTCAGTTCTGTTTCGTCGAGCTGAGCCAGCGTTCCGGACTTGAATCCCGCGTCGATCGCTCCGGTGGAGGCATCCGTCGGGATGTTCTCCTGGAGCAACTTGACAAAGAATCTCTCCACGCTGTCACACACGGCATTGCCCACGCGGACAAACGAAATTTCCGAAAGAGCCATCTCCGGATCGTTGCATGTGGCGCCGTCGTTGTAGTATACGCCTGCCAGTTGCGGACGCACGCGGGTGAAGAGGTATTGGTTCTTACCCAGGAGGTTGCACTTCTCAGGCACAAGCTTCGATACCGGAGTGTTGATATCTTGCGGGTCGACGCTGGCCGTGACATCCACAAAATAGTCGATGTCGCCTGCTGCCCCGGCAGTGGTCACGGCACCGGGAGACGTCGCCAGCGACAGGCTCGACAGCATTCCGAGAGTTCGGCCTACGGATGCCGACATGCCGGGCTTCGAAGTTGTAACCTGATAGGCCACGCGGGGTGCCTTGAGCGTTGCGAGATTCTCCAGCTTACTCAGGTCGGTGGTGAGGATGGTCTTGCCTTCCGGAACGCAAACAACGCCGTCGAAGATGCCGACCATGCGGATCGACTGCTGGAACAGGTTGTTGAGTACGGTTTGCAGGTTGCCAATGAGGGTCTTGTGGGTAGCCGGGAGTTTCCCCTCGGTCGTCCCTGAGAAATCCTGGGACGTGGGAAGCGGCGATGCGAAGGATATCATGCGCGGACGCAGGTCGAAGTTCGACGCCGTGGTACCGCTGATGATGGATTCCAGCTTGGACGAAATAAATGTCTTGTATTCGGCCTGAGCATACCCCACGACCCACACGCGAGAGCCGCTCCCGGCCTTGGCGTAATACTCCTCCACCTGGAACAGGAGCATGCTTCCGGTTTCCGAGGTCACACCCATCGCCGTAAGGTCGGCAACGGAGGTAATGAGGTAGGCGGTATCGAGCGCGAAGGCCGCACCTCCGGTTCCCGAGGAGGCCATTGCCGGGGCGACGATCATGCCAATACCATCGCTGGGTGTGGTGTTGCCCAGCCTGGTGTCGCCTAAAGTTGTATAAATATCTACTACTGCCATATTTGCGTAGGTTTTGTTATTTTGCGAGTTCTGCACCGACTGCGGCCTTCTGCTCGTCGGTCAGGACGTTGTACGCCTCCAGGGTCTTGGAGTACCCGGCGCTGTGGTGCAGCTTCGGGTTCACGGTTTCCCGGATGGCATCCCGAACCTTGGCATACTCCACACCTTCGATAAACGCCTCTGTTGCCGCTTCCTCCTTCTGTTTCTCAGGAACGGGGGTCTTGCCTTCGAGCAGGGCTTCTGCCTCGGCATCGGATATGACGGGCTTGTTGCGTTCCTTCTCGGCCTCTGCCAGGGAGTTCTTGGCTGCCTGACGGCGTGCCCGGAACTGGTTTTCGAGCATCTCCTCGAACTCCGCGGTGTCCTTGGGCGGATTGGATTTGTCGACGCGGGCATAGCGGAGCTCCTGGACGAGTTCTCCGTTCAGGTGCGCCAGCTTCTCGCGGGACTGGCAGCGCGTCTGCGCCTGCGATTCGTTGACGTAGATGTTGCCGTCCTCAGTGACGTACAGGGTGCCGTAGATTTGGAGCTGCTTTACGAGCTCGATGAAAAACTTGCGGGTGAATGTTGCGATCTGAATCATAATTTAAAGGGGGAATTAAATTGTTGATATTGAGTTTTTTTTGGAATACCAGCCCGACATGTTGTCGGGCTGGTTTTTCCTGTGTGTGTTGCGTTACGCTCCGGCGGATACCGTCGGGCGATACAGAACGATGCCTGCCGCGCTGCTTCGGAGAGTTCCGGCACCCGTCGAAATATCCATCGACACTTTCCAACCGTAGTTGTTCGGATCGGACACCATATGGATGTTCGTGTTGCCGATTGCCACAACGACCTCCTCGGGGATAAAGCCGAGGCCGATGTCGTAAACCGTCTCGCCCAGCACGGGTTTCACATGACTGGCGTCGATAGCTCCGGTTTCGAAGGTGACGGGCTTGTCGAAATAAGTCTCCGCATCCACGACCGTAGACGACGCAGTGTTGTAGGCAGCGATGACCGAGCGAGCCATGACGTCGAATCCCGAGTAAGTGAAGCCTTCGGGACGGGCGTTCGACAACTGCTGCGTCAGAATGCTCTGAACCTTGTCGGTCTGCACCAGCGACGTGTAGTAGGGCTCTGCGAACACAGCCACACCGTTCCCGCGGCGGAAGTTGAGGTTGCGGGCGATGAAGCGGCCCTGTGCGGCGAGCAGGTCATTGAGGGTCATGCCGAGCAGCTTGCCAGTGGCGGCCGAGTTGATCGGGAAGCGATTTGCCGAATCGAATTCGGCGCCGGACATTGTAAGGTGATTAGCTGCGGGAACTGCCTCGGCGATGGTCTGGAGCCAGTAGTTGTGGATGCACATGGACATTTTGGCCATGGCATCCAGCTGACCCGTTGCGCGGTCGTTGTAGGCCAGGACGTCGGAGTTCGCGGGCTGCCATACAATAGGCTGCATGGAGAACACTTTGCGCTCCAGTCCCCGCGGCAGGTCGTCGTAGAGGTAGTTGGGCGCATTCAGCGGCGCGCGATCTCCGAAATAGATGTCCGGGTTGACGGCGCTCTCCACCCAGATGATGCCTTCCTTGTCGCGCACCGACAGGCGGCGTACACGGTCAGCCCACGTGTTAGGCGGAAAGAGCTGGCGAACGAACAGCGAGAGCCACGAAATCTTTGCCAGGTCGGCATTCTGCACGAACTGACCCGACTTTTTGCCCGAGGCGAGACCCTGGATCGTATCGACGACACTCTCACGGCGTCCGTCGTTGACCTGGAAGGTCATGTTCTGCACGGTGGCCATGAAATAGGGGTCACAGAGCATGGATGCGGACAACTCCTGAATTGATTCTCGAACGTCGGCGTCCTGTGCGGCCGACAAGCTCACCTCGGCAACGCCGTCGGCAGTGCCCGAGGAGGCGGACAGACCCATGATTGCCTGAATCTTCGGCAGATTTTCAGGGTCGTTGATGTACTTGAAAAAGGGTTTTACCATTGTTTTGGTTTTTGTGATTGTTTTGTCGTTGAATACTCGCGCATCCTCCGCAGCGGAGAGCGCCGTGGGTTTGGCTGCCTCGGCTTTGGTTTCCTTGGCGTCGGCTAGGGCCGCGTCTGTGGCTGCGGCAAGGGCTTCGGTAACGGCCTCTGCGGCCAGGGCGCTTGCCCTCTCTTCGCGGGCTTCGCGGCGGTCTTTGTCGGCCTCCTTCTTGTCCTTTTCGGCCATCTTGTCGTCGCGCTCGGCGTCCTTTTCGAGCTGTTTTGCTTCGGCATCATCGCCCTTTTCGCGTTCATAGCGCGCAGCACGGCGATTCTCGCGGGCATCACGCTGATCCTGCCCGGCATCCGCGTCGTCCTGGTTGGCGTCGCGGTCTATTTCATCCGCGCGGAGAAGCCTCTTTCGGGGTGCCAGTCCGATAAGTTCCAGGAATTTAGACATGGCGCTCAGCGACACGCGGTCGTCGAAAGCCTGCTCCGTCCCGGTTTCGGGGACTTTTTTCTCTTCCTCGTTTTTCATCTTGTTCTCAAATTGGTTTATGATGTCTGTTTGGTATGCCGACAGGCTCTCGATCTGTTCGATCTCTATGCTGTCCGGCACGAATGATACTGCCGACAACCCAACGTTATCCTCTCCCCGTATCGCCACTGCATCGGGATTGGACGGTATGTTGACAAGGGAAATCTCCCACACCTCGAAAAATGTAGTGTATTTCCTGCCATTGCGCTCGACGATCCGCGCCCTACCGAATATAGATACTCCGTTGAGTATTCCGGCTTCGTAATCTCTTTTTGCGGCCTGTGCGAGTTCGGAGGAGCCGAACACCAGCTTTCCGATCCACCTGCCGTTTTCCAAATGAATATCTTCGACGCGCCCGATGGGCTGGCCGAAATGTTCTCCCGTATCTTTGTTGCGCAGCAGGATCGGATTTTTGAGGTACCTGCTCCAGTCGATGCTGGAGTTGAGCACCACGAAACCCTTACTGTTGAGCGCCTCGTTCGAGAGTATTTGATATGTCGCTTTTGCCATGTCAGATTTATGAATTAGTGCTCCTTACTGTATCGCACAGACACTTCATCTCTATCGCATCACATAGGAACGAATCCTGTTCGTAGGTGCTGTTGTCGACGAAGTTAGCCATGTATATGAGCCGCGTGTTATGCACGGGGAGATTTGCCATATCGCGCTCCATAGCTATCGTTTGATAGGTCTCGGTTTCCTTGTAAAGGAGCGTAAAGCCGTATTTCTGCCTCAGCTCGGTAAAAAAGTCCAGCGGCACCCATTCGCCCTCCGAGTTCTTTATCACTCCCCGCGAACACGCGGCCATATAGAGCATGACCTTGTATGCAAGGTTCATCTGATCGTACTGGTGGTCATCGTCTGGCGACGCAGCCTGATTGTCGAACGGCGTTATCACCGACAACTGCACGATGTACTGGTTGTAGATCATTCCTCCGATGAACTCCCCGGTGTCACGCTCGGTTCCCTTCACGCTTACGGCTATGGCCGGGAGGTCGGTGTTCACCGTCCCCTCTCCGTTGTCATTTGCGAGGACTATACTGACATTATTTTCGTCCACGAGCTCCGAAGCCCGCAGTGCCGTAACTATTGTTTTGCAAATTTCACCGATCATAATTTCAGTATAGGACGTTACGAATGTAGTGCAAAGGAAAATATTTCGCAAATAAAATTTTTTCTACACCAGTTTTGCGATCTCTCGGGAGTATAGCCGGAGCGCATTGAGTTCGGTTCTTCGGCCAACACCCATAAAGGGTCGGGCGACGGGATTGGTGCCGAGCCGCACGGGCGTCGAGGACGAGGGTCGCGTGCGGAAAGGGTTGCCTCCGGTGCGGGCGCCCTTCCCCGTGTTTTGCAGTTCCGCATAGGGCGCCGCGGCGCGCAGCCCGGCAAAACCTCTCCCATAGAAGGGTGTGATGCTCCGGGCGAGACGGCCTCTGTGGCGCAGCTTCGGATAGCGGAGGTATGATTCGAGGTTTTCGAACCTCTTTGTTTTCAGGTTCTTTCCCCATCTGTCCGCCCATTTCCGGGGCGTGCCGTCGTTGCCATACTCCTCGCGCTCGAAGTTGAGGCGCGTTTCCCCGGCCATGCTTTCGGCCACCTTAGCCGGAATTTGGGTTTTGATGTTGTAGATGGCGGTGCTAATCTTTCTCCTTAGGTCTGCTATCGTTGCCATTGTCGTTTGTTTTCATGGAGGGAGTGAGTGCCGACTTTATTTTCGCCATGATGGATTTGGCCTGCAATTTGACCTCCGTCCAGTTGTTGTTGCGCACGGCAGTGTTTATGTCGGAGGGCTCCATGCCGACCTTACGCATGACCTCGGGGCTGTATGCCATGCCCTGCGAAGCCAGCACGCGGCCTATGCGCTCGAACTTATCCACGCTGATGGTGGTGTCGGGCACCTCCATGAGCTTTACGCCCGACATATCTATGCCGAGCAGGCGGCCGATCTTCTGGATGGCACCTTCGTAGTTGAAAAAGTTCGCAAAGTCGCGCTTGTCGGCGTTGCACAGTGCTTCGTAGAGGGACATATGTATCTGCGCGAGCTGCTCGGAGTTGGTGTTTTTCTCCGTGGCGCCGAGCAGAGTGCCTCCCGTCACCTCCTGCATGATCTCTGCGCGGTAGCTGTCTATGTACTCCTTGAACACGCGGAAGGCATCGGGGTACATTTGGGTTTGGAGGGGCTTGACCTCCACCTGGTAGACGTTCTCCTTATTGTCGAGGTTCTGCTTGAAGGGCAGCACGGGGGTGTCGAGCGGGTCGAGGTTGTTGGCGATATTCTCGGCCAGCGCTTGTGCCTGCGCGTTACCGTCGATGAAGCCCACGGTGGTGCGGGGATATGAGTACGTAGCGCTTATCACCGACCAGTTGTTGTATGCCTCCACAATGCCGATCATGGCGCGGGAAATCTGCTGCATCATTCCCATTTTGAAATCCTGGTCGGTGTCGGGCTGCATGTAGAACATATTGTCGTAATCATCGACGTTGGCCACGGATTCTATGGCGTAGGTCTGCGACCGGATCGCCCTGTTCACCATGTCTATGTTTCGCAGCGGGTAGCTGGTGATGGTGTCTTTTTCGACGTCGATGCCGACGATACGCACGCCATAGAATTTAGAGAGCACGAATTCGCGCTTCATCTTGTTAAACCACCGGGTGTGGGTTATCATCTCCGTGAGGTTATCGTCGATCTCGCCGTCGCGGTAGAACGCAAATACGGCATTCTCGATGGGGTTCAGGCGCTTGTTCATCTGGCTCACCAGGAACGGCGATGACTGAATGCACCACGAATACAGGGTGTCCACCATCGTAAGGTCGGAGTAGTTCACCGCGTTGTCGATGGCATTTCGCCACCAGCTCGGAGTGAACTCGACGAAGTACTGGTTGGGAATGTACCTCGACTTTACATTCGGCGCCCCAATAGGGCGGAAGGGGTTGTAAGGCTGCTGCCTCGGGGTATGAAATTGTGCCATTTATCCGCGCATTTTGTTTTTCGATCCGTTTACTACCGTACCCCACGCATTCGGGGTCTCCTTTATCGGGGCATCATGCAGCGTCGTAGCCCCGTTTTTCATCTCCGTGACCTTCTTTACGACCATCTCGTAGTTGTCGCGCAGGGTCTCGGAGTGCCGTGCCGAGGGGCTCGTGATATTGTAGGCCGTCAGGACGGTCAATATCCACCGCATGATCTTCGACGTACCGTCGTTGGTGTCTCCGGCCAGTATCGAGGCTATGTCGTACAGCTCCCCGATCTGACTGTACACATACCCCAGAGCGCTGTTGTAAGAAATCTCCACACAATCGGGATACATTTTCTTGAACTGGTCGAGCTGCTGGGGTGAAATCCACTGATAGAGCTCCACCTCGGGGAAGTACATTTTACCGGGTTCCGCGGCCACGATAACCTGCTCCCCGTATTCTATGCACGAGGCATATTCAGAGGCCGATTGAAGTGATGCCTGGGCCGAAGAACAGGACACGGGAGTGTTGGAATACGTTCTCACAGCTCCGGTTTTGGGGTCTGTGAATGACTTCCCGGCCGACGTGGTTATGGATGGTATTCTCGCAGGCACGAGTCTGAAATATACGATATGCAATCCGCCATCGGTAAAAACATTATCTTTTTGGAAATATACAGAGAACGGTTTTCCGGGAGGATATGGCAGGTATATGGGGGCTGTGCGTATTTCGAGACTTTCATGTCTGGTATATTTCGTGGCAAAGCCATTGTATGTGGGATATAGGGCACCCGATCCCAGTTTGCTCCCCACGGTGAAGGGGAGCGGGGTGTCGCTATTTGTATAGCAGGCGAACTCCAGGTTCAGCGAAACTATTTCCGACGTGGTTAAACCAGTGATGGATAACATTCCAGCCTTGAGATTTATCGCCCATTTGTCGGGTATGTCCGGAATTCGCTCCACGTCGCATAAATAGGTTATGTCTGTGAATTTGTTGTATTGGAGGGACGGCACATCCTTGGGGCCTTGGAAATAGGGCTTGAATTGATATAAAGATACGTTATCCTTCCAGTCGGCAGGAGTATCTTCCGCTAAAAGCGGCTCTTCGAACTCTTGATCGTAGGGGGGTATTTTCAAGGATTGCGTGGTTTTGAAATCCCATCCCATCTCTGTAAGCTCCCCGGGCGTATAAATTTTCACATTCTCGGTCATGATATGAAACGTTTTGGTTTTTTTACTATGATGCCGGAGCTTTTGTACGCGGAGCCCACGGTTCCGCCCGCGCGGTTCATGAGCGATACGCCCTTGGCCGCCGCATCTGGTATGTCGTCCTTGCGGTTTGGATCGACCTTGCGCGAAAAGAACAGGAACTGATTCACGGCTTCCTCGCCGCGGTTGGTATCTTTGAGCTTGGCGTTGAATACGAACCTGTCAGACGTGAAGAGGGGATCGAGGATGGATTCGATGACTGTAAACTTGTCGCCCATATTCCGGGTATCCCATTCCAGGGGGCATATCCACCCCGTGTCTGCCTGGAACTGGTCGAATGTGGTCTTGAAGTCCAGGGGTATCTGCTTCTTTTCCATCACGATGCGCGTTATAAGGCGGTTGGGGCTTTCGAGGTACAGCTGCCGAATGTTTTTCATCATCTCCAGGGAGGTGCCCTGCACGGCCAGCACGTCGATGAGCCATATTCGGCCGCGGGCTTTGCCCATGAGCAGCGACGCCTTGAAGTCGCTCTTGCGGCTGTCCTTGGCCGACGGGTCGGTGTAGATAATGAGGTCTATCCACTCCTCGGGCGTCGGGAAGCGCAGATCGGGATTCACGTCGCTCCAGCATATTTTTTTGAAAATCTCCCCTTCGCTCTCGTCGAAGTAGTCGCCCTCCAGGAAGCGCTTGCGCATGAGCGTGGACATGGCCTCCAGGGTCTCGCGGTAGTCGTCGGCGACATTCTCCATGTTGTCGTTAAGTGAGAACTTCACGACCAGGAACTTCGACGTCTGCTCCGGGGGGATCGCCAGTCCCTCGCGGGTCTCGTGCTTGAAAAACCTGACGTATGTCCATCCGGTTTTTCGCGTGGGGTTGAGGGCGAACAGGAGCTTGTTGCGCACAGGTAGTTTCTGCGCCAGTCGTGAGCGGAGGGTGTCTACCGCCCTCTCCTCGACCTCCGATACCTCGTCGATGAAGATATGACCCCATTCCGACGAAAGAATCTTATCGAACTGGCTCTCGTCGTTGGCCGACCCGCGTATGGAGCCGAATTTTATGTAGGCGCCGTTGTAGAACATGAGGTAGTTGTCCTTGCCGTTATACTTTGCGAACGGTGTACCGTCCTTCATGGTTATATCCTGCCACTTGGCGTAACCGTTGTGCTTGGCTATCGCGTTGAGCACCGCGGGGAGGGTCTGCTGGAGCATTCCGGTTTGAAGCGACGTGAAGAGGTTGCGGAGCACGAGGCAGTTGGCTTTGTGCGCCACGCACTGCACGATGAGCCAGTACAGAATGACGAAAGTCTTTCCCGAGCGCGAGGCGCCGTAAAAGAGCACTTCCTTCCACTGGCCGTCGTTGAGGCGGTTCCACATGATCCTCTGCTTGCGCGTGAGGTGTATGTTCATGTCGAGGCATCCGGCCTTTCTACTCTTGGTTATCATCATCTTCGTCGAGGTGCATGCGTATGTCGATTTCCGATATGCGGTTTTCGTCTACGTCCGATCCGGAGGATTCCAGTACGGACATGGTGGCCTTTATGAGATTCATGGACTTGGTGAGGCCGTCGATCTTCGACTTGGCGATCTCGATCTTCGCCTTCGATGCGGAGGTGCCAATGATGTATATCTGCTCGCGCATTATGTCGTAGACGCCCATCATTTTCAGTTGCTTCTCCACCTGCTCCGATATAGGCCACTCCCACTCCGCGGGCGTCGCATCAGGCATCTGCGGCACTGCTGTCGCGGTCTTTAAAAAGTCTATTGCGGATTTCCTGTCGTCCATGGAGCTCGGTTTTTACGCCCAAATATAAGAATTTACCACGAAGGGCGTGAATTATGGAAAAAATTAATAAAAAAACCTCCGCCCCTGGAGCGGGAACGGAGGAAAAAATAAGCCAGGAAGTGAGGTGTTTATTTACATTCAGGAATGCCACAGAAGCATTCCGGGAACAAATATAGGGAATTAGTTTTTCAATTCCAAGCGGATGCGCATATTTTTTTCCTTGCGCATAGATTCGAGCTTCACGGCGGCCGATTTGGAGGGGCGCCGATAGGGCTTGAAGCGCCGGATCATGTCGATGCCGTTCTCGGAGAACAGCTCGGAGGCCACGTAGATGATCGTTCCGTAGCGCAGTCTGAGTTTGAGTTTTCGGTCGGCCTCGCGCCGCAGGGCGCGGTACTCTTCCTGCGTCATGCCTTCCGGCCGAGAAGTTATGACGGTTTCGGATTCCGTAGCCACGGAATAGGATTTACTTTTCATCTTCGGCGGGGGTTTTGGTTTCTTTCGTTCGAATCTCGTCCAGGAACCCGAGCGGCAGGGGGATGTTCATGTCGTCGGGAACGTTGAGGATCATGCGATACTGCGCCATAGACACGAAGCGGCAGCAGTTGTCGTAACTCATGCCGTCGGAAGACAGCCACATGCCGTCCGTGTATTTCGTGAATACGGCGATGACGGCCTCGGCGTGCGAGGAGTTCCAGAATATCGCGAACTTGTTTTCGACGGGGACGAGCGAGGAATCGTCGTTTTTGAACCACTCCAGGAACTCGTCGAAGGAGTAGGTGAGGCCGTAGGAGCAGAGGCGGATGGCACCGAGGTCGATGTCGTGCGCCTTCATGAATCCCGAAATGTGCGCGGCCGTAGATCGGTCGATGCCGTGCGTCTCCAGCCACGATTTAATCTCGGCCGTCGTTTTTGTCCCGACCTTCTTGTTCCGGCCGAGACGAAGCAGTTTTTTCATAATCTTTGTTGTTTTTGTTGAAGATATCGTACCTTTTTTTCAGGTCGTAATAGTAATGCCGTACCGTGTATACGGCAACATTGAATGTTTCGGCCGCCGCCGCGAACGCCTCCTGCCGCGGCCCCGAATGCGTCCTGCACCAGTTGTCCACGTAGCAGCATATCACGGCACACTGCACCGCCGTATCGTTCAGAAGCCCCGCATCCAGCATGAGCTTCACCCCATCGCAGTATTTTTCGCCGAAATTAGACGTCACATAGACGTGAAGATAAAATTCGAATATATCGGTCATAACCTCAGAATTTAAGCTCCTGTTCCGTAAAGGGTCTGTTTTCCCACGGCTTCACCCACCCGCGAACCATATCCAGCGCATCGACCACTTCCTTGCTCTCCTCGGCCGACATGATGGCATGAGCCGCTTCGCCCGCGTCCGAAAATAGAGAAACGTGCAGAACCCCGTCCTTCGCCTTTACCTCGAACGAGAACATAACCCCCTCGATAGTGATTGATTTAATTACGCCCATGACCGAAACCGATAGCCGTATCCAGAGCATCCCGAAGCTTAACTATATCTTCGAAGCTCATCTCACAAATACAGTGCCCCTCGCCTTTCACGCAAATGCCTATAAAGGAGACCAGGCGATCCCCTTTAAGCTCTGCCTCAAAATGACAAGCGGCTTTAGCCCCTACATGCGTAGTAACACTTTTCTTTACCTCCATACCGAATTCTATTATGAGTTTATAATCATTGTACAAATATAGTAATAATATCTTTACCGTCCAAATCCAAGCCCCCCCCCACCTCAATAACCAAAACCCCCACAAAACATACCCCCGAAAATCCAAAGACCCGTACCCCACCCCACTGCCCAAACCACAAGAAACCCAGCCCGCGAATATCTCGAGTGTTAGAAAGGCTCCAGACCCCGGGCGGCTGTTGACCAAAGACCCGCACCCCTTCCCGGTGGCTGTCTCCTTCCTTCGCTCGCTCCACGTTGTTCCGCTCGCTCAGGCTGCGCGCCTTCCCACTTCGCCCGGCCTCCACTTCCCGCCCCGTCCTCTCGCTTCCTCCTTTGCTCCCACTCCTCCGCCTCCCCTCCACCCCTTCCCGCTCCCCGGCGCCCTCCCCCGGCCCGCCTCCTCTCTCCTCCTTCCTCCAGCATCCGCCCCTCCTCCTCCCCACCCGGCCAAACAGACCAAAACTATCCTCTTTCACCACACACTCAAAACACCCCCAAAATGCCCCTCCCTGCGACTATACACGTTCTTAATGTATATGAATGATAAGAATAATATATAAGGGGGTGTACTCATAGCAAACTCCCGAGTTTTTGTGAATGTAATCGGAACCCGTTGTGTGTGCGTGTGCGTGTGCGTGCGTGATCGTTGGGTCTGGGTGAAGCGGGTTGCGGAGGTCTCAGACTGGCAGGCTTTCGGATGGTAAAAACTTATGGTATGTTTGTTTTGCATAAGAACAAACGATGAAGAAAGTTTGTGAAATGCTTGCGTGGTATAAAATCTTATACTATCTTTGTAATAGAGAAAGGGAGGAGCAGGTATCACACCCTTCGAAGTTAATGAGACAAACATTTAAAGCCATGAAAAAGAACCAAACGAACAACTCCACCAACTGGAAGAACGAAGTAAATGAAATCCGGGCACGTCTGGAAGCCGTTAAAACGCGGTCGTGCTGGGATCGAGGCGTGAAAGGTTTTGCGCTCAATCTGCTGAGAAGCTACATAGACATTTGCGAGTATTGCGATAACAACGGCCGACCAATTCCGGAACTCAATGAAGAAACATTATTAAACGGTGCGGACGACTGGAACGCCTATTGTTATGGCGGGGGCGCGCTGATCTACGACGGGGATATAGCAAAAAACCTCTGCACTCCCTCGGAGTTAAAACGCACCGACAACGGCAACAAAGCCCCCAACGATCGGGAGGGCTGGCAGGACGTGCAGGCCCGCGCGTATTTCCAGGCGTATAGAATGTTAATGTCTTGTATTTGCTAACCCCCGAAAGCCATGAAAACAAGAAAAGAGGCCGCCCGTGAATTATGGGCAATATATTGCGCCTACGAGGTGCACCCCGTGAAACTTGCTACAATTTACCGCTGCATTTGGTTCGATGGGTCTAACTGGAGGCTGATAGGATACGCGCACGATTATATAGCATAATAACCCCGGAAATAATGAATCAGAATTATAAACTTACATTGTATGCCGTTCAGGTATACGGCGTGCGGCTCTCAGACTACCACGAGCCGCGACCCGTTGAAATACTATGCAACAGCGAAGAAGAACGAAATACAATTCGGGAAAGGGCAAAAAATGGTAACCTTTATGACGAATTTAATTGCTACTATATCAGTGAAGAAGAGGCGCGCCGCTCGATAGATTGGGCATTATTCATACTTAATATAATATACTCGAACCATGAAAAGCACTAACAATACCATAAAGGCCGCCGCGCTGGTGGTGCTCACTGCCTTTTCCTGCTGGCTTCTGTTCCGCTTTACGTTACGTGTGGAAGCAGTGCACCAAACGAACACGGGCTATATTGTCGAAGTTTCAGCACTCGGCGGGATAGAAATACACGAATGCAGTTTATAAACACAAAAAACCCCGAAAGTCATGACACACGTTAATTTCACTACCTCGGGCGTTGCCCTTACCGACACCCAAGTAGCCCGCATCAGGGAAGAGATCGAGAATACCCGGTTCCGTTCCGCTTGGGACAATGGTGTAAAACTGTATGCGCTGGACATCCTCGGCGACTATTCCAAAATGCTGGATTACGCGAAGGAAACAGGGGGTTATACGCCGCGATTTATCGAAACTACTTTGCTGCTGGGTGCTGAGAACTGGATGGCATACAGCGAGGGAGGTTGCTCGCTCGTGTGCAGCGCGGACATAGCCAAACGCTTGTGTAGTCCCTCGGAGATGAAGCGTAAAACGAGCCGATCGGGAATGATTATGCCGCCGACCCGGATCGAAACATGGATTCAGGTACAAGGGCGGGCACTAAATCAGGCATGGCGACTGCTTCGGGGTGCGGCGCTGACAGTATACAAGGCATAAGCCCACGAATGACAGCGGACATAACAATTATATCAAATTAAAAATCAATTAATTATGAAAACAATGAACGAACTGGCAGAAAGGGCGTACGCCTTTACCCAGGAGATGCCCCAGGACACGATAAGCGCGATACATATTTTCCGCGAGACGCAGGAGATCGGGGCGTACGTGAAGTATAGCTACGAGGCCTTGAGGGCTATCGAAGAGATCGCAGTACGCCGATGCCTCGGCGTAAGTACGGCCCTCAGGGAAGGCGTGATAACCATCCAAATACAGGAACAGGATTTGCGGATATGGATAAAAATCGAGTAAGGCAGCTACTCGCCCTATGGGCGGCAGTGCTGGCAGGAATGGCCGCCTTTGCGGCGGTCGTCCTCCTGCACCTTCAGAACAACGCATTTTAACACACAGTATACGCCATGAAAAACAACATCGAAAACGGGATTTATATTCCCGACGACACACGCAGGCTTTTCACCCCGACAATAGTTTACACTAAAAACCTAATAATATGGCAACGCTTTACAAAGAAGGAGTAGAGGGTAAATACAAATGGCTGACCCCTAAACAAGCCAAAAAATACGGCATTCCGCCGGAATACAAATTGATGGAGGAAACCGTATTGTCACACCTTGCAAAGATATTGCAAAAAACAGGAGCCAAGCCGTCGGTCGTGTATTCGCTTTTCACGGATGAAACAGGATGCAAAAGGATAACGGGCCTTTGTTTTGGCATCAAAGACGGCAAGGATTATATGTTTATATACCCAACCGACGGGGACAACGATAAAATTTCGTTGCACAAACCCCTGCGACCTTTCCCCGGATTTAGTTTGATGCCATACGAAGAGAGGGAAAAGATTATGCCGCAGCCTATCACAAAGGATTCAAGCCCCGAAGATTTGGAGCGGTGGAGGGAATACAACCGCATCGAAGAGAGACGGCACGACGCCGAATTTGTCGAATATTTAAAAACCAAAAAACAATGAAATGGGTCGAAGCGGCCAAAGAAGGCCAGGATTATGTCCTGAGCGCCGAACTGAAAGAAAAGCGCGACACTATCGAAGCGGAAGCAGCGGAGGTGCTGAAGAAATCGGGCGCCACGCCGTGCACACTCTACGGGATCGCCGACGGATCACCCGTCGTCTCGTCGGTAGAAATAGGGATCAAGGACGGGGAGGACTATATGTTGTTGCATCCATGCGCGAGATGGTGGAAGGTAGCGGAATTCAAACTACTGAAGATGCTGCCCGTGTATCCCGAATGCGATGGCTATTCGGACGTATGCAACGATGAACCCGCATGTATTACCAAGGATTCCACGGCGGAGGACGTGGAAGCCTGGCGGGCGTTCAACCAAAGACGCGCCGAAAGATATGAGCAGGCGCGGCAATTGGCGATAGCCAATTATAGGGTATACAACGAAGCGATGGCCCAAGTGTGCCCCGGGTTTAAGGGATCGGGGCCGGGTTACACGCAGACTTCATCGGTAATTCGTTCCGGCATACATTTCACGGCTCGATATTATAAGCATGAAGGGACTACCTTCTGCATGGAGATGAAGCACGGGACAAAGGCCACCCCGGACGGGTTCAAACTGATTTCCGCAAACTACTACGGCAAGGAGGGGCACGAACGCCTAAGAAAGGATATAGACTTCCTCGACGAGATCGACGCGGCGATAGAGGAGGGGGATATGTCGCAAGCGCATCAACTGGTAGGCGACTGGAGGAAGGAACTGGACGACTACCTCGCGTTAAACGAAAAAGAATGCGGTACTCATGATGACGGAGCGGGAGACGAAGCAGCAGTTGCAAAAACGAAGGAATGACGAGTTTGTACAAATACTCAGACGGTATGCCGATCAACACAACAGCGTAATATGCTGGCGAAACATAACTCCCTATTGCATTCGGGTTTACCAGCGCTTAAAATCATGGGGGAGTGTGTGGGAGCCGGGAGAACTGAAACCCAAACGCGCGCTGATCTATTCGGGTGCCCGCCGTCAAATACTGGACTTGTACCCCCTTGGCCTGAAATTCCATGCCCTTCGGTTCAACAGGCGCGGGATAATAAGGGGAAGATGGGAGGATAAAATTAACCAATTGCTAAATATGATCATACAAGATGATAACACGAACGACCTATAAAACACGACAAGAGTGGTTACATGCGCGCAACGACACCCCCGTTATCGGGAGTTCCGACGTTGGGACGATTATGGGGCTTAATCCCTATATGACGCCGTACCAGTACTGGCGCGTAAAGAAAATGGAGACCTTGGAGACCGCGGCCGAAGAGGATAACGACAGTATGATCCGCGGGCGCTTCAAGGAGGACGCGATTGCCCGCATGTTCGAGCAGGTGACCGGGGAAAAGATCGTCAAACGATCCGAGCAGATCGAGGTGTACCGCAATGACAAATACCCGTCCTACATGCAGGCAGCGCCCGACAGGGAGGTTTTCGCCGCGGGCAGGAGTACCCGGTATATCCTGGAGTGCAAGGACACGAAAATGCACCTGCCGGAACTGACGCCCGAGACGGTGCCGATGCTGTGGTACACGCAGATCATGTACCAAATGGGGATCATGGAGCGCGATGCGGCGTACATAGCCGCGGAGGAGGGAGGCAAGCGGCTCGTGTATGCGCTATTCGATTTCGACCGATCCAAATTCGCCTATATCGTGGAGTACTGCCGGGATTGGTTCGAAAGGTACATTTTGGGCGACGAAATACCCCCGGTGGAGACAGGCCAGGACGTTATACTGGCATGGCCTGTGTCGGAAGCCGCCCCGCGGGAAGCAGATGCGGAGATACGGGATATTATCGCGTGGGTGCAGGCGCAGCGGTCGAAGGTAGCCGCCATGCAGGCGGAGATCACCAAGGCAGAAGAGCGGGTTAAGGCGTATTTCATGCAGTACGACACCATAACCTACGACGGGCGACCGCTGGCTACATTCAAGACTGTAACAAGCCGCAGGCTGGATTCGAAGGCATTAAAGGCGGACAATCCGGACATATACGCCAAGTATGTAAAGGAGAGTACGACGCGGCAATTATTATTCAAATAACATGAAGACGAAGCGAGAAATAACAGCACGGGAATACGAGGAGGTAGCAAGCCGCCTCACGGACGCCATCAACGGGAATACATACTTCTCCGACAGCATCTCGGGCGAAGGCTGGCGTTTCACCCCCTCCGTTATGGTGTATTGGCACACCGATACACTGGGATCGGGAGAAAAGGAAACGCGGATGGAAAAACTGGTGTGGATATGGTGGGAGTTCCACACGTTCGACGCGGAGGGTGACGAGGTACTAAACGATTTCAAAACATCAACCTTAGAGCTTTTTTTAGGAATATGACAACCATAACAGACAAGAACGAACGCGCAATGCGCGAGGGGATGGTAGCCAAGACCGCCACCCCGAATTTGCAGGAGATGATCGCCCTGCTGGAGGACAAAAAAGGGGAGGTGCAGGCGCGCCTGCATGCGGTGCTCGGCGACAGGGCTCCGATATTCACGCAGGCCGTACGCAACCTGCTGGTGGCTCCCGAGAACAAAATGCTGCGGGAGTGCACGCCCAAATCCATCATGCGCTCGTGCATGGCCTGTGCAACAACGGGGCTTTCCCTCGATCCGGCATTCGGGCAGGCCGCCATCGTTCCCTTCACTGAGACTACGTACAAGAACGGGCAGCAGGTAGTCACCAAGAAGGCGGTGTTCATGCCGATGAAAAACGGGCTGGTGCAACTTGCCAACAATACCGGGATGATCCAGCGGTTGATGGCCGCTCCGGTGTATGAGGGGGACATAAAGTATCACGACCCCTTTACGGGCGATATGGAGTATAACCAGGAGCCGCACGAACGCACAAAACTGCTCGGATATGTAGCCTATCTTCGCTACATAAACGGCGGCGATCACTACCTGTACATGACGGTCGAAGAGCTGGAGGAGCACGGCAAGAAGTACAGCAAAAGCTACTACAACAAAAATGGTTTGTGGCAGAAAAACAAGCCTGCCATGTATGAAAAGACGGTCATCAAACGCATCTTGATGAAATGGGGTAGCATGGATGTAATGGCCAACTCGAAGCTTATCACAGCGCTAAAATACGACATGGCAACCCCCTCCTCGATGGATATGTCGCAGGCGACCCCCGAGTATGTCGACGGAGTGGACGACAATATTGCGGCCGTCGAAGAGCAGGAGGCCGTGGATGTGACTGACGAACCCGAAAAATAACAGAAAAAGATGAAGCCGAAGCAGAAAGAGACAGTAGTTACAATAGCCGAATACGCCCGCAGGTGCGGAATCACCTATCGGGGTGTGCAGATGCGCATTGCCAGCGGGCGAGTGAAAACAGTGAAATTCGGGGGCGTGGACTTCATAGATACGACAGTCTATCCTCCTATGCCCCGGCAAGACGTAAAAACTCATGAACGATGATATGAACACGGCGATGGAATGGCTCGTTGGCCTTGTCCTGTTCCCGCTACTGATGTTGTCGAACTTTATAGGATATGCGCTCGGCCTGCCTCCGCAGGCCGGGGGCGAATCCGAGGCTGAGGATTCGGATCCGACAGAAGCGGAAGCGCCGGAAATAAACGAGGAATTGCAGGCGGACGCGATACGAGCTCTCAACACTTTGGGCTTCCCCAAAGAAAGGGCAAAACAGGCCGTTTTAGAGGCTTTGAATGCCGATCCGGATGCAACCCTCGAAGAGATTGTAAAATGCGCCCTAAGGCGCCAAAAATAGGCAACATGAATGAATGCATATTTCATACGATTCCCGGAGTGCAGGGGGGGGGTGAAGTTTAAGCCCATCGACGAGTTCCCGGGATATTGGATCGGAGAGGACGGAACGGTGGTGTCTACGCGGCGCGGAGACCCCCATGTGTTGAAGGTGGATTACAATGCCGACGGGTACGTAAGGGTGCGGTTATTCAACCGTTTAGGGAGGTACAACTACTTTGTTCACCGCCTTGTAGCTGAAGCTTTTATCCCAAAAAGGGGGGGGGACAAAATCGTGGATCACCTTGATACGAACGTCGAGAACAACAATGCCTCGAATCTGAGGTGGTGCCGGGACATGAAGGAGAACATGGCCAACCCGCTGAGTGTAGCCAAAAGACAGCGGGCGGCGGCAAACAGACGCAGCCGCGCAGCGAAGAGGGAAGCATACATGGAGGAGATCATGAGGCAGGCAATGACGGACACTCCGTTCTGATTTTTTTTGGAGAATGGAAAAATTTGTTTATATTTGCGGTGTGAATGCTCGGGCAGGGGCAAAATGCAACTTACCGCTTTAGTAGATACCGGGCTGCCCCCCGGTATCGAACGAGCGGTTTTTTTATTTAAACGAATATGAAAGAATCCATGGTAATACCTCGAAGTCTGCTTACAGCGACCAACCGTCTTTCGATGACCGAAAAAGGGGAGGTGCTGGATGCGATCATGCGATATGGATTCGACGGAGAGGAGTATAGCGGAGATTCGGTAGTGGTGGCTATGATATTCGACCTTACCAAGCCATACATAGACGAAAACAACAAGAGGTACGACGCTGTGGTTGAGAGGAATAGGAATAACGGCAAAAAAGGCGGACGTCCTAAATCCACAAAAAACCCAGAAAAACCCAGTGGGTTATTTTGGGAACCCAGAAAAACCCAACAAAACCCAACAAAACCCAACAAAACCCAGACGAACCTTGATACTGATACTGATACTGATACTGATACTGGTAGTATTATATCTTCTCGTACTAACGTACTCGAAGATGCCGAGATAGTAACAGAGAATATTTCTATTGCTGGTAAAAACAAAAAAAGCGCGCGCGAAAAAATCGAGACAGCCCAAGAGGTGACATGGCGCGATAGCTTCGACGTTTACCTGCAATCATGCCGGGAAGCATGGTGCAGATGGACGCAGGACAAGGAGTGGATGGCGGAAAGGGAGCGCTTCAATCCGGGGGTCGACGTCTCTCTCACCCTCGAAAAGGCATGCAAGGAGTATTGGGCGACGGAGGCTGGATGGCTGCACAAGAAAAAGGGAAGGGGAAAGACGATAGACTGGAAACGCATTTTTGAGTTCGCAATATCGCAGAAACAAAATCGAGTGTGGAAAAATGAAAAGCAAGGAAAGACAACAGGGGCAGGAGGTCTCTCGGACGAAGAGCGGGCTGTGTTTGAGCGCATCCTTGGCGCCAGCCGCCCTGTATAGCCCGGTGGATGGAATGAGGACGTGTAGGGCTATGTCCACGCCGATAAAATGCGCTCAGTCGGGAATGGAATCCCTGTCGGGGCTTCGGCGAATCCACGGAGACGAGCTCGTTATATCCTGCATGGCGCTATGGATCGACGATCTGCAATCGTTTCTCAACATATCCGCCAAGATGAACAGGTTTCAAATCATCGAGACGTGTTCCATGATCCTGGAGGATTTCTACGCGCTAAACCTGGCAGACGTACGACTTGTGATGACGCGGGCCAAAAAAGGACAATACGGCGCATTATACGGGCGTCTCGACGGGCAGATAGTCTACCAGTGGTTCGCGGAATACTTCGACGAGCGGTGCGCAGAATGCGGCCGGACAGCAGACGCCGAGGCAAAGGTGAGGGATTCCCAGCTCGCGGCTATGTCGCCGGAGCAAAAAAAGAAGATTCTGGAATTATGGAGCAAACAAAAAAAATCACAAAAATGAAACAGGAGACAAAAGCAACCATCGCCTATTTGGCAGCAATCATTTTCGTTATCATCTGCATCGCATTGATGGCTGTGACCCCCGCGTATGGCCAAAATCAAACGGTGATAAAGGATTCCAAGGGGGAAGTGGTATACGTCAAAATCAAGACGGCCAGCGGGTACATTGTCAAGGACAAAAACGGCGTTCTGCTTTACACCGTGGTAGAGAACGACACGGAAAAGAGAGTTTACGACGCCTCCGGACGTCTAATTTCGGTAGAGAAAAAAGCGAAAAATTAACCTTTAACGAACGATAAAATGAAAGTCATAGTCACCTTTTCGGGTGGGAAAGACAGCTGTATGAGTTATTACGGATTATGCGAATAAAAAACAATCAACTATGGAAAACCAAGTAACGAGCATCCAGCAGTCGAAGCGGCTGATCGAGTTGGGAGTGCCCGCATATAAGGCGAGCATGGTATGGGAATGGGGATGGGTTTGTGGTACAGTGGACGAAGAAAACTATGAGCTCAAAATTTGGCAGGAGTGTAAGCTGTATAAGATTCTGGCCTATCAAGAATTTCCCGAATATTTTATCCCCGCCTTTACTGTCGCCGACCTGCTGGCGGTGTTGCCGAAAGTCATGGAGGATGATGAGGGTGTTCCGTTCTACCTTAACATCCAATACAACCGCAAAGAATATTCAGAGATCAAATATAAGGGCGTATATGGCATCCTATGGAGTTGCTTCGGGGCGTCGCTCTTGAATAATCTTGTCGAAGCAGTTGATGGAGTGGTAACTAACGGATATGAATTAACCCTATGAAACTGCCTATCGAGGTTCACAACAAATTGATCCCGTTCAAGGGATTCAGTTGGGTAACATGGCTTGCATTCGCATTCACCCGCAAGCCGAAAGACCGACATTTGGACGAGACTACGCGCCGCCATGAAGGAATCCACTGCGCCCAGCAGATCGAACTGGCCGTGCTGTCCGCGGCAATCCTCCTGCCCGTCGCCATCAGCTACTCGTTCGCGTGGTGGGGCTGGGTGCTTACGGTGGTCGGCATTCTCTTCGCCGGATGGATTTGCTACGGCATTTCGTGGCTGATCGAAGTGATTATCCCGCCTTATCCGGGCGCGTACTACTACACCTGCTTCGAGACCGAGGCGTACAACCATGAGGATGATCCGGACTACTTGAAGCGGCGCATACCGTTCTGGGGCTGGATTTCCTGCATACCGAATTGGAAAGTCAAACACAAAAAAAACTAATTTATGAATACAGAAACGATGTTTTCATCTAAGACCGATTTGTGGGCCACACCACAGGATTTCTATGATAAACTCAATAGTGAATTTCATTTTACACTTGATCCTTGCGCCACCCCGCATAATGCTAAGTGTGTTAAATTCTACACCAAAGAGCAGGACGGGCTCCGAAAAGATTGGGGCGGGAATACTGTTTTTTGCAATCCGCCATACGGTCGGGATATATACGCATGGGTTCGTAAATGCTTCATGGAGGCACAAAAAATCAACACAATAGTTGTAATGTTGATTCCGGCGCGTACAGATACTCGATATTTTCACGAATTTATTTACCACAAAGCACGGGAAATTAGATTTATAAAGGGGAGGCTAAAATTCGGGGACCAAAAAAATAGTGCTCCGTTCCCGTCAATGGTGGTTGTATTTTAATCCATAAACTGTTTTAAAATTTAAGCACAAAGATAACTAACCATGAAAACACTTTATCTCTGGGTTTCAGACAAAGGCTGGACACCCTTTCAGTACAATGAACTTTCTGAATTAGCCTCCGAATTTGAGGCGCGCAATATCAAACTGGGCGACGGGTGCGACCTGGGCGACGGGTGCAAACTGGGCTACGGGTGC
>ERZ779711.24-NODE-24-length-61959-cov-4.75546_pt1 | contig 61959 bp, 40 predicted proteins | sample MGYA00511903_ERZ779711 | MGnify/ENA primary metagenome ERZ779711 (study PRJEB29588, sample SAMEA2142848) | human gut metagenome | biome: human gut; feature: human-associated habitat; material: faeces | place: Denmark | collected 2008/2010 ... | reverse complement strand
ATACGGCGCAGAATATCCAGATGCTCCGCATAGAGGAAGGAAAAGGGCTCTTCGTTGCGCGCTACCGAAATATGCAGCTTCCCCGGCTCTGATAGTACCGACTTCTCCTCCACAGCCGCCGCAGGCAATGGAAGCCCGGTTGTCGAGAGCAGCAGTTCCCAGTCCACATGTTCCTCCAGCAAGCCTACCAGCATGTCCAGCCCCTCCGTCTCCTTAGAACGGCTGAAATCCAGCCCCAGATGGCGTGACTCCTGCTCCAGTTCCTTCTGCTTGGGCAGATAGCCCAGACAAGTCACGTTCAAGTCTTCACAGACCTCCTGCAGCATCCGGTAGTGGCGGAGCGAGCCGACACGATTGAAGATAACTCCCGCAATACGTATATCCGGACGGAAATTGATGAACCCCGACAACAAAGGAGCCATGGAATAGGCAGCCGACTTGGCATCAACCACCAGCACCACAGGAATACCCAAGAGCCGTGCCACTTCTGCCGACGAGCCCCGGTCGCGGTCGTACCCGTCGTACATCCCCATCATCCCCTCGACCACGGCAACATCCGCATCCGCCGAATAGCGTGCATACAGACTGCTTACGTGCTCCTGAGATGCCATGAAAGTATCCAGATTGACGGAAGGACGGCCGCATACCGCCTCGTGATACTTAGTATCTATATAATCGGGACCGCACTTGAAAGGCTGCACCTTCAGACCTTTCTTCACAAACAATGCCATCAGTCCACGACTGACGGTGGTCTTTCCACTGCCCGATGTAGGGGCGGCTATGAGAAACTGAGGAATGGAATCCATTATGAAGCTATCAAATTAAATATTTTCCTCCTGCAAAGGTAAGCATATCTCCGACAAAAGTTTTATCTTAGCTGCGAAAATAAAACATACCACCATGATAACCGAAGAACTTAAGAAACTCTACATCGCACATACCGGACACGAACCGGAACAGATTGACGAACTCCCCTCCTCCGGCTCCAACCGCCGTTACTTCCGCCTCATCGGAAGTCCTACACTTATCGGCGTCAGCGGAGAGTCTGTGGAGGAGAACCGCGCCTTCCTCTACATGGCAGAACATTTCCGCCAGAAAGGACTGCCCGTACCGCAAGTGTTCATCCGCTCCGAAGATGATATCTATTATCTGCAAGAAGACCTGGGCGACTCGCTCCTATTCAATGCCATCGAGAAAGGCCGCAAGACCAGCGTATTCGGTGAGGAAGAGAAACAGTTGCTGCGCAAGACCATCCGTCTGCTGCCCGCCGTACAGTTTGCCGGAGCCGACGGCATGGACTTCTCCTACTGCTACCCGCAGGCAGAGTTCAATAGCCGCAGCATTCTGTGGGACTTGAACTACTTTAAATACTGCTTCCTCAAGGCTACGGGAATGGACTTCCAGGAAGACCGGCTGGAAGACGACTTCCAGAAGATGGCAGACGTGTTGCTCCGTAGCAGCTCCGCCACCTTCATGTACCGCGACTTCCAGAGCCGTAACGTTATGATAAAGGACAACGAGCCGTGGCTCATCGACTTCCAGGGCGGACGCAAAGGTCCGGTCTACTACGACGTTGCCTCCTTCTTGTGGCAGGCCAAAGCAAACTATCCCGACAGCCTGCGCCAAGAGTTGCTGAAGGAATACATCGACGCCCTGCGCAAGTACCAGCCCGTGGACGAGGCTTATTTCTATGCCCAGCTTCGCCACTTCGTATTGTTCCGCACCATGCAGGTGCTGGGTGCCTATGGTTTCCGCGGTTACTTCGAGAAGAAGCCCCACTTCATACAAAGTGTCCCCTTCGCCATCGAGAACCTTCGCCAACTGCTCCAAGAACCTTATCCAGAATATCCCTACCTCTGCCGGATTCTGCGCGAACTTACCGAGCTGAAACAGTTTACAGACGACCTGCAAAAGCGCCGCCTCGTGGTGAAAGTCACCAGTTTTGCCTACAAAAAAGGTATCCCCGAAGATTCCACGGGCAACGGAGGAGGTTTCGTCTTTGACTGCCGCGCTGTGAACAACCCCGGCAAGTACGAGCGTTACAAACCCTTCACGGGACTGGACGAACCCGTTATCCGCTTCCTGGAAGACGACGGCGAGATAGCCGTATTCCTGGAGCATGCCTACGCCCTTGTCGACGCTTCCGTGAAGCGCTACATGGAACGCGGCTTCACCAATCTGTCTGTCTGCTTCGGCTGCACCGGCGGACAGCACCGCTCCGTGTACTCGGCACAACACTTGGCGGAACATCTGCACAAGAAGTTCGGCGTGCAAGTGAACCTGATACATAGAGAACAGAATATTGAACAGACGTTTAAGGCCAAAGTTTAATGTGCTAATGTGAGAATATGCCAATATGAAAGCCATGATTTTCGCCGCCGGCCTGGGCACCCGGTTGCGCCCCTTGACGGACCACATGCCCAAGGCCCTCGTTCCCGTAGCAGGAAAGCCCATGCTGGAACGGGTGATACTGCGGTTGAAGGAAGCAGGATTCAACGAGATAATGGTCAATATCCACCACTTCGGGGAGCAGATTATCGACTTCCTCCGTGCCCACGACAACTTCGGCACGGAGATTCACATCAGCGACGAACGCGGCATGCTGCTCGACACCGGAGGAGGCATCAAAAAGGCACGCCCCTTTCTGGACGGACAAGAACCTTTTCTGGTGCACAACGCGGATATTCTGACGGATATTGACCTTGCAGGTCTCTATCGCCACCATCTGGAGAGCGATGCGGAGTCTACCCTGCTTGTGAGCGAGCGCAAGACTTCCCGCTATCTCCTTTTTGACGACGACTACCACCTGCACGGCTGGATAAACAAGTCCACCGGAGAGGTGAAACCGGCAGGCTTCGACTACCGGGAAACGAAGTACCGGGAACTCGCCTTCGGAGGAATCCATGTCATCTCCCCCTCCCTCTTCCGCCTGATGGACGATGGGCAGTGGGACGGCAAGTTCTCCATCATTCCTTTCTACTTGTCCGCCTGCACAAAGGTGCACATACAAGGCTATCCGCTGCAAGGATTCCGCTGGTTCGACATCGGCAAACCGGAGACACTGGCACAAGCGGAGGAATACTACAAACAAAAATAACAAGTAATGTAAAGCAGCCTAACATTACTTGTTAGCTCTCTTTACATTACTTGTTATCAAATCAACCTATGTACCATAGATTATCTATGGTGAAACTACGCCAGTGCCAGTATCAGCAACTGAGCCGTCAGCACCCGCAGGAACATAGCCAGCGGATAGACCGTGGCATATCCCACCGCAGGGGCATCGCAGGATGTCAAGTCCGAGGAATAGGCCAATGCAGGTGGATTGGTGTTAGCTCCGGACAGCACACCTATCAGCGTATAGTAGTTCAGCTTCCAGAAATAGCGCCCCATGAATCCTGTCACCAGCAACGGAACGACCGTGATGATGGCCCCATAGCCAATCCACACATAGCCGCCTTCGTAGATAATGGTATCGATGAATCCCTTTCCTGCACCCAACCCCACGCAGGCCAGGAACAAGGCGATACCGATTTCGCGTATCATCAGATTGGCACTCATCGTCGTGTAGGTTATCAGCTTATATTGAGGCCCGAAACGGCTGATGAGGATGGAAACCACCAACGGTCCACCGGCCAGTCCCAGTTTCACGGGTTGGGGAATGCCGGGGAACATGAACGGCAGACTGCCCAAGATACATCCCAGGGCAATACCCAGGAAGATAGGAATCAAGTTGGGATGGTTGAGACGCTTCAGCGAGTTACCCAATACCTTCTCCGCATGGCTCACGGCAAGCTCACTGCCTACAATCGTCACACGGTCTCCCATCTGCAACTGCAAGTGGGGAGTTGCCACCAGATCCACGCCCGAACGGTTGATACGGGTGATGCAGGCACCGAAGTTGTTACGTATCTTGAGCTGAGACAGAGACTTGCCGTTCAGTTCCGGCTTGGTGATGAGGATGCGGCGTGAAATCAAGTTCTTGTCCTCCCGTTCCCACTCCACCGAAATTTTTCTTCCGAAGAAGGCAACAATGGCCTCCACATCTTTCGGGTTGGCAATGAACAGAATTTCATCCTGCATGTGTAGCACCGTATCGGCATTCGCCAGTTCTGTTTCCTGACTGCCGGTGTGCCGGATGCGGGAGATGACAAACGCACGGTTCAACAATGGTTTCACATCTCTGATCCGCTTGCCGTCTATTGCCTCATTGCGTATCTCTACCGATATGGGACGCACGGTCAGCTCCTGCAGATGGCCCAGCCCGTGCTCGGCATCCTCCTCTTCTTTTTTGGTGTTAATCCGCATGAAGAACTTCAAGGCAAGCAGCGCCAAGATGCAGCCCACCACACCCAGCGGATAGGCAACGGCATATCCGAGTGCGATTTCCGGAGCATCCACCCCGTTGAGGTCACTGTTTGCCTGCTGGGCAGCACCCAGACCGGGGGTATTGGTCACGGCTCCGGACAAGATACCCACCATCGTAGTAATGGGAATTCCGGTGGCAAAGTGCAACACAATGGTGATAACCACGCTGAGGAAGACGGAAAGCATTGCTACCATGTTCAGCGTAAGTCCGCCCTTCTTGAAAGCGGAGAAGAATCCCGGTCCCACTTGCAGACCGATGGAATAGACAAACAGTATCAAGCCGAACTCCTTCAGGAAGTGCAGCAGATGTTCGTCGAGGTTCATGTCGAAATGTCCGAAGACAATGCCCACAAACAAAATCCAGGTGACACCCAGCGAGATGCCTGCCACCTTCAACTTGCCCAGCATGATACCGAAGGTGATGACCAGGGACAGAATCAGGACAGAGTGTGCCACTCCTCCGCCCCAAAGATTGGGATAACCCTCAAAGAGGTTTCTTAATAGTTCCATAGTTTCTATCTTTAGTTTTTACTTTTCAGCCTTATTGTTTAATTCTTAATTCTCTATTTAAAAAGTGTATCCCCACAGAAATCACTTCTCCGGGGATACGCATTTCACACATAAAAAATAACTACTATTATAAAGGCATGTTGCCGTGCTTTTTCGGTGGATTGCTCTGATTCTTGTTGTGCGCCATCTCCAATGCCTGCACCAGCTTGTAGCGGGTATCGCGCGGCATGATGACCTCGTCTATGAGGCCACGCTCGGCAGCGCGGTAAGGGTTGGAGAACTTGTCTTCATACTCCTTGATAATCTCCTGCTTCTCTTCGGCAGAGGACTTACGGTAGAGGAGTTCACCGCACCCTCGGCACCCATCACGGCGATTTCCGCCTGCGGATAAGCCAGGTTCACGTCGGCACCCGTCGGCTTGCTGGACATCACGATGTAGGCGCCGCCGTATGCCTTGCGGGTAATCAGCGTTATCTTGGGCACGGTGGCCTCGGCATAGGCATAGACAATCTTGGCGCCGTGGCGGATGATGCCGTTGTGCTCCTGCATCGTTCCGGGCAAGAAGCCGGGAACATCTTCGAAGGTTATCAGCGGGATGTTGAAGCAGTCGCAGAAACGAATGAAACGTGCCGCCTTGTCGCTGGCATCAATATCGAGCACACCCGCCAAATAGGCAGGCTGGTTTGCCACGATACCTACCGAACGCCCGTTCAGACGACCGAAACCGATAACGACGTTCTTGGCAAAGTGAGGCATCACTTCGAAGAAGTACTGGTTGTCCAGCACCGGTTCTATAATATCCTTGATGTCATAAGGCATGTTCGGGTCTTCGGGAATGACGGTCTGAAGCGTCTCTACCCGGCGATGGATATCGTCGGAACAGGGAGTGAAGGGAGCATCTTCCATATTGTTGGACGGCAGGAAGCTCAGCAGCTCGCGGATGCTCATCAGTGTCTCCTCCTCCGTATTGCACATGAAGTGGGTAACGCCGCTCTTGCTGCTATGCGTATAGGCACCGCCCAGTTCCTCCTTGTCCACCTCCTCGTGGGTCACGGTCTTTACCACGTCCGGACCGGTGATAAACATGTGGCTCTGCTCCTTTACCATGAAGATAAAGTCGGTAAGCGCCGGAGAGTAGCATGCCCCACCGGCACACGGACCCAGAATGGCAGATATCTGCGGAATGACACCCGACGCAATGGTGTTCTGATAGAAGATGGAGGCATAGCCTGCCAAGCTGTTCACACCTTCCTGGATGCGTGCGCCGCCCGAATCGTTGAGGGCAATGACGGGAGCACCGTTCTTCAGGGCAAGCTGCTGCACCTTCACAATCTTTGCGGCATTCGTCTCGCTGAGCGAACCGCCATGCGCCGTGAAGTCGTAGGCATAGACAAATACAAGGCGGCCGTCTATCTTTCCGTAACCGGACACCATGCCGTCTCCGGCAATCTGCTTCTTCTCCATGCCGAAGTTGGTGCAGCGATGGTTCACGAACTTGTCCAGCTCATTGAACGAGCCTTTGTCCAGCAGCATGTCAATACGTTCGCGGGCAGTCATGCGGCCGGAGGCGTGTTGTTTCTCTATCTTGTCTACGCCCCCACCCAGCGAGGCACGTTTGTCCAGTTCCTCAAACTGGCGGTATATTTCTTCTCTGTTCATATTTGCATTTACAATTTAGTGATTTATAATATACGGACTGAATGCGACTCGGGATTATTCCTCCTTTATCAACTCCAATTCAATCAATACTTGATTGGCATTTACCGGTTCGCCCTCGCTCACGAGAATGTTGCGGACGATGCAGTCGGCATTTACCTTATAGTTACTCTGCATCTTCATGGCTTCCAGCACCACGGCAATGTCTCCGGCAGCCAGTCGGTCGCCCACCTTGACGGGGATGCTCACTACCTTGCCCGGCATCGGTGCCAGAATCTTGTCGCCCTGCTTCTCGTCGGCTCCTTTCTTCATGTGCAGATACTTGGCTTGCGTGTCTACAATGTCTACGTGGAAGGAACGCTGGAGCATGCTGATGTCATAGCTCTTTCCTCCCTCGCCGCGCACAAGGCCTGCGTTGAACGAGTTTCCGTTGTGCAGGATGGAGCAACTTCCGTTCTCCGCCATCACAATGTCCACTTCGTAGGGCTTTCCGTCAATGGTAAGTTGTACCTTATTCCCTTCCTTACCCACCAGGGTAATGTCTGCTATACGGTCTCCTATATGTATTTCCATTATTAAATCTCCATTATCAATTTTCCATTCCTTAAATCCTAAGCACTCCCTTCTGCAAGCCGAATTCCCTCCAACGGCTGATGGGGCGGCCATCGGACAGCTGTGCCGAAACGTTCTCCTCCAGATTAACCAGATAGTCCATATAGGCGGCTATCATGGCAATGTTCTCCAACTCTTCGTTGGTGGTATTGGTGCGTACCAGCATGCGGGCGTTCTTCTCGATAAAGAGGGTGTTGTACTCTCCCTTCACAAAGTCGGGCACGTGCATGATGCGCTTCAGATAGGCAAGGTTGGTCTTTACGCCCGTAATCTTGTACTCGTAGAGCACACGGCGCATACGCTCGATGGCATACTGGCGGGTGGTTGCCCATACGATGAGCTTACCTATCATAGGGTCGTAGTAGATGGGAATCTCATAGCCGTCGTACACATAGCTGTCTATGCGCACACCGATTCCGTTCGGCTCCGTCAGTTGCTTGATGACACCGGGAGACGGCATGAAGTTGTTTTCCGTATCTTCGGCACAGATGCGGCACTCTATGGCATGACCGCGCTGGAACAGGTCCTCCTGCTTGAGGTGCAACACCTCGTCGTTGGCAATACGGATTTGCTCTTTCACCAGGTCTACGCCTACCACCTCTTCCGTGATGGGGTGCTCCACTTGCAGGCGCGTATTCATTTCGAGGAAATAGAAACGGCGGTTCTTGTCTACCAGAAACTCGATGGTACCTGCACCGGAGTAGTTCACTGCCTTTGCTGCGGCAACCGCCTTCTCTCCCATTTCCCGGCGCAATTCCGGCGTAAGGAAGGGTGACGGGCTTTCTTCTACCACCTTCTGGTTGCGGCGTTGCACGGAGCATTCGCGGTCGAAAAGGTGGATGACGTTGCCGTGGTTGTCGCCCAATATCTGGAACTCGATGTGATGCGGTTCTTCCACGAACTTCTCCAGATAGACCGTGTCGTCTCCAAAGGAGGACATGGACTCGGAGCGTGCCGTGTTGTAGGCTTCCACCACTTCGCTCTCGTTATGGATAAGGCGCATACCTTTACCACCGCCACCCATAGACGCCTTCAGCATCACGGGGTAGCCTATCTCGTTGCAGATACGCACGGCTTCTTCGGCACTCTGCAAAGGTTGTTCCGTTCCGGGAACCACGGGTACGCCTGCCGCAATCATTCGCTTGCGGGCAGCTATCTTGTCGCCCATCGCCTCCATCGTCTCGGCAGCGGGACCGATAAAGATAATCCCTTCCTCCTTGCAACGGCGGGCAAACTCTGAATTCTCCGACAAAAAGCCGTAACCGGGATGAATGGCATCGGCACCGCATCGCTTTGCCGTGGCAATCACTTTATCTATATTCAAATAACTCTCTTTTGCCACAGCCGGTCCTATCGGATAGGCCTCATCGGCATAAGCCACATGATGAGAGGTGCGGTCAGCCTCGGAAAAGACGGCAACCGTAAGCAGTCCCATCTCCCGGCACGAACGCATGACGCGCAAGGCAATCTCACCTCTGTTGGCAATCAATACTTTCTTAATCATTTTACTTTTTCTTTAATATATAAAGGGTATATTTTGCTATTGCTGAACGAACGGCTTACCTCATCCAGACAATGCGGACATATACAATCGGAAAAGTTCTGTTGTAGATACGCGCGCTGTTCCGAAGTTAATCGGACTGATGCGCAATGGCAGTGTACAATATCATCGTGCATGCACTCAAACGTTGCACCACAATGCGGACATACCTTTAGCATAGGCATCCCTTTCTTCTTTAGAAGTTAAACTAAAATTTTCGTACTGTCTTCCTAATCCCACGAGCAAAGGCAGCCTTTAATGAATGGCAGGTCTTCTGACTGACTCCTAATCCTGAAGCCTTCCCGATTGTTCAACACATATCAGTGGCGAGGGTGTTTTTCATGATTTAAAACGGAGTTTCACAGCAGCGGGACTGTCCGGGATTTACACCCGATTCCCTTTTAATCCAGATAATAGAAACATGCATCCGGAACCAATTCGTGGGCAAAGATAATGGAAACCGGATGCAATGCAAAAAATCAGACTACATATTTATTGGTATTTTCAAATTTCCCTTCATATATCAACAGATATCTATTGACTGTTACCGTCTGAAACGGTAAGTAATATCTTCCATCCTTCCCTGCTCTATGCGATAGAGACGCTGGTTGGTATGCTCCGATTTCAAGCCGCCAAGACTTTCGACGTACGGTCCCAACTTGATATACTGGAAGTACCGTGTATCCAATCTTTCGGGAAGCTCCTCCTTACCGGAGTACCAGCCTACCTTTACAGCAGGGAACGCCTGCCCGGAGGAAATGAACCTTGCCAGCCGTTCCACTTCCATCGGTTCGGCATCTCCCCCCATGAAGCAGACGCAAGTTGCCGCACTTCCATACTTTTGGAGAAGTGCGGAAAGGCTCTCTTCCGTCAGCAAGTCGCCCACATCCTCCATCAGATAGGCACTATGGCAGCCTTTGCAACGATTGGGACAATTGGATATATTGATGGCAAGCGTCACCTCGTCCGGTATCTCTTGAAATACGATGTCATAATCAGTGTACCGGAGCATAGTATCTTTGTGCGGCCTCCTTCTGCCGTGGCTGAGAAAAGTTGCTGACACGCTTCATGTAGCCGATGATTCGAGTCAAATAGTCCACATTATTGCTATGACATTTCGGGCATTCCTTCAAGTAACGTTTGTCTATATGATAACAGTCATTGCAGATGGTGTTCGGAATGTTGAAGGTGAAGTAGTTGCAGCCCTCGGTAGCGGCTACCCGGAGCAGCTGTCGGTACTGCTCTTTGCTCAAATGTTCTTCCAGATTCATGTGCAGTGCAGAGCCTCCGGTCAGATGCTCGATGTAGCGGCGACCGTGCAGGCGGAATTTGTCCACAATGTTCAGCGAGCTATCTTCCACAATGTAGAAGTAGCTGTTGTAGCAGTCGCGGAATGTCTGGAACCCGGCCTCCCTATCCCACTTGGCATGTTTCACACCGACGTTCTCGGCGGGAATCATCTCGCAGTTGAACAGCAGGTCCTTGCTACGGTATTTCTTGTTGTACTTCTCCACAATACTCAATATCTCCTGCACGAAAGCTTCGTATTTAGGATTATCATTGATGTCTATGCCCATGAACTGTGCAACTTCCACCAGCCCGTTCACACCGATAGTCAGATACTGGCGTCCGAGGTTGATGTATCCCGCATCGAACAGTGGCAGCATGCCTTTACTCTGCAACTGTTTCAGATTCTCATTATAAGCCATCTGCACTCTGTGCACCAGGTCTACCACTTCTTCAAGGAAGAAATGATAAAGCAGCCCCGACTTTACAGCGTGCTGGATGCAGCGGTTGAGGTTGATGGTAAGGACACTCTTCGAACCGGTAGACACACCTCCGGCACCCAACGTATAACTGAATCCATTGTCTTGAATTTCATTGCGCAAGCGGCAGCAGCTGCTCAAAGAATCGGCATTGTCGCTCATATAGGTAAAGAAAGAATGGCCTTCGGCATACATCTCCGCCGTGAAGTCACCGTATTCCTTATCCAGTACATCACCGTCTTTCGTCAGCAATGCCATAGTCTCTACCGGGAAAGTAAGCACAGTTTTAGTGCGCTCCTTATTGAACCATTTCATGAAACGTTTCTGCAGCCAGCTCAAGGAATTCCAATCGGGCTTACTGCCATCGGGAAACATGAAATGCTCGAAAAGACTGTTGAAGTAATACTTGTCATAGTATGCCACATTCCAGAAAACGGCTTGGAAATTTCTTGCGCCGGTAGGCTGGTTGATGGAGTAGACCACTTGCTCGAAGCAGTCCGTGATTACCTTGTCTATGGTCCGCTGTCTAGAGGAAAGGTCCACTACCTTTTCGGGATGCAAATAGTAGTCCTCGCCATATTCTTTACCAACAAAGTAGTTCATGTACATCAAAAATTCCGGTGTGGCACAAGCGCCACTCAACATGCTCGATACAATAAACACCATATTGATAAAACCACCGCAGAAAGATTTCAGATTAGTGGGTGCCGTAGAGTTACCTCCCACCGACATGGTACCTCCTATCAGCCAGGGATACATGGTGATACTGGCGCAATAGTTGGCAAGACTGGTTTCATCGTTTTTATAGATAAAGTGGTTATTCAGCAGCTCCAGATAACGGTCGGATATCTCCTTGCCATACATATCTTTGAGGCGGTCCGTCAACAGACGACGATTCAAGCGGATGAAGTTCGGTTTGGGAAGCTCGCCTATCAAAGTAGCCACATTCTTATTTTCCACATTGGCATTGGCATCATATTTACTGCCAGTGGCAGGGTTGGAGGCATCACAATAGTCCAGTAGGAAACGGAGTTTGTCACGCACTTCCCGGTCCTCCAGATGTTTCTGCCGGTAAAGCATGAATGACTTTGCCACAGCATAGTAGTGCTCGGCCATCAGAGCCACCTCTACCTGATTCTGTATATCTTCCACACTGGTTCCGTCGCTGATGCTCACGCGGCTGAGAATATTGGTAATGACATCCTGGGTAGCAAAGCTGCCCACCGATAAAAATGCCTTACTGATTGCATTTTTGATTTTATCAAGCGAGAAAGCCTCTTTCTTACCATCCCTCTTGACGATAAAAGTTTCTGAATTAATCATGTCTATAATTTAAGATTTAAAAAATTATCAACGACAATTCATACAACAATGCACAGAAACCAAGTAATAAAATGAATCTTCAATGGACTCGTTCTATAGCTTTTTCACCCGAAAGCATTGAATGAATGATGTAAAAACGGCAGGTCTTCTGACTTGCTTCTGTTACGACGCCTTCCCGGTCCGTCATCGAACCAGTGGCTTATAGAGTGTCGCAACACCTCTCCTGCAAAGGAGCCAAAGCTTACAGCTACGGGGATAGTTCCTGACTTTCACAGGATTCCCTTTTAATTCCTTATCACGCCAAGGTGACTCGAAAACCATTTTTCGGGAGACAAAGATAAAAAGAACTCACGAAATCCAAGCATTATCCAAGGAAATCTTATCAATTACTTTTCAACTTCCATTTACTATAAATAATAACTCATGAACGAAGCATTCCTTATAAGACATTTATCCTGCAAAAATTATATAGTTCAGACAGATTTAAAAAACAGAACGGCACATTTTCTTTCAGAAAATGTGCCGTTCCTCATACAAACACTATTTCAAGAGGTAACCATCGAATAAAAGATTATCCTGCCACTACTTATTGGAGTTAAAAATTATAAGCGATGGTTGCTATAAAGTTACGGGGTTTTGCAAGTTTTGTAGCACTACTGAAGTAATGGTTATTGAAAATATTATTGATGTTGCAAGACAATGTTATACTATTTTTTATAGTGTAATAAATACCTGCATCCACAATATAGCGTGACGGATCACAAACATTATTTTCAATACTACTATATATACGGTCGGTGAAGGTACCACTTAAATGGAAAGAAAAGTCTTTCAGTATACCACGTGGAATGGTATAGTCAGCATAGGTATAGAAAGTAGTACGCGGAACACCAGTTGCACGAATATTAATCTTTCCATCCTCGTCCAAAGTAACCCAGTCTGCATCTTGAGGAATCCAATCCATGTTGCTGGCAATTTGGCGATAATCGGACCATCCCAAACCTCCTACAATCTGAAGATTGGTCACAGGATGCAGTGTAATGTCAAAATCAAATCCCTTGGAAGTGGCACGACCGACTTGAGCTTGTACCGTCTTCTTTATCACCTCGTCGCCTTCCTGTACGGTCTGTTCACCAATCTTGGTTACTACATTAAATTTACGGATATAATAGACACTGGCATTTACATCTATCCACTTGCTTTCATACCGTGCCCCGAATTCAAACTGATTACCACGCTGCGGCTTGAATACTTCACCACCGGCATCATCTGGAATAAATTCGTGCCCGTTGCGATCATAATAAATCACATCTTTATTATACATGGTATTATATGGTTTGAAGAAAGAAGCGGCAGAAGCATAAAGCGAGACTTCTGGAATCGGCAAATACACCAATCCGGCACGGTAGGTAAAAGCAGAAGTTGAAACTTTCTGCCAGTCTGTACGATTGGCATCATCATAATGCTGACGTCCGTCACTGATAGTCGCTGTTGCCTTTTTGTATCTATAGGTATCAAAACGACCGCTAAGCATACCTTTCCAGTGTTCGTTAATATCAAAAACATCCGTCAGGTAAATTGCATTCGTAGTATAATGGCTGATGGAAGCGGCAGAAACTTTACTATCCCACCAATCACGTACATAATGAGGATTGGCAACAGACACCATTTCATTCAATCCCGGTCCCCACACATCTCCATCGCCATAACCGTTATATTGGGTGAAATTGAAATAGGAATAAGTCCATCCAAGTGTATAGTTATGTTTGACGTTGCCAGTCTCGAACTTACCGGTAAAATCGAGCATATTGCTGGTGATACGATGGTCGGGATTAAAACAAAGAGGAGATCCGCTACGTACTGAATCCACTTCTATATATTTTATATTTCCGGTTCTACTATCTTTGTAATACCAGTCATATATAGGTTCATCACTGGTACGGTAACTGACTTTTTCGACACAAGAGTAGTCTAAGTTACTGTGATTATAAGAAAAACGGTCACGCAAGGTCAGCCAGCCCGCCAATTCATGAGTATAGGTAGCCAGTACATCTACATTGCGGCGGCGCATGCTATTGTTGGCGATGTCATTAAATACATCTTCATAGTCACAAAGCGGGTTACGTTCACCATTTTTAGCAAACAGTCTGTCTCCGTCCACGCTATAGACATCTCCGGGCATGGTAGGAGCACCGCCTATATCTGTGGTATAATGGTCATCATTGAAATTAACACTTGCATCCAGATATCCTTTCTTACCGACTTGAGAGCCGATAGCAAACATTCCGGAAAAGCGGTCTGCATTTACCATACGATAACCATCACCGTTGGCATAGTAAATATTGGCACGATAATTTACCGACCCTGCCAACTTGCCACCAAATCCCACGTTAGCTTCTTTTTGTTCCCAACTGCCATAGCTTATACTGGCATTACCCGTAAAGCGTTCTGATGGTTTCTTACGAATGATGTTGATAATCCCACCCATCACAGAATGGCCTGCCAATATGGAAGCCGGCCCTTTGATAACTTCTATGGACTCAACCGAAGAAAGGTCGCCGAAAGGTATTGTATTCGTCAAAGAACGTTCATCACGTATACCGTCATAAGCAATCACGGCATCAGAAGTTCCACGAATACTGTAACGCTGGAAGGCTCCTAACTGATTTGAACTTAAAACGACCCCAGGCAAGAAACGTACAGCATCTTCCATGTTAGTGATATGCTTACGCTGCAGGGTGACACGGTCTATTTTGGTTACAGTCATGGGGAGATACTTCAACGGAACAGCCATATTCAGCATATCTACCGGCTGGTCTTGCAAAGGTCTCTTCTGCTTGGCCGTAATCTCCACCTCATTAATCTTAAAAATGCTGTCTGTGAGACTTTTACTCTGCCCAAACACCCATAATGGGCAAGCGGCAGCTAATACTAAAAATACTTTCTTGTTCATCTTTACATCTTAAATTAAAAAATCTATTACCTATTTCCTAAACTTCTTTATCTTCCTAAGAATCCATTTAACGGATAAGACTACCCCCGTCAAAGAAAGGAAAGTTCCACCTATCATTAAGGTAAACATGACAATATTCCAAAGAATGGGGCGGTCTGTGAGATATTTGATATTCAAACTATGTAAGCCACTGTATAAAAACCTACGGGTACGTCCATCATCATCTATACGCCTTTGCGAGATATTCTCCGGATCGTAATACAGATGAGTATGCATGTCGTCGTCTACAATTACCCGATAAACAGGAAGCGGATTGCGCTCCTTCTTTTTACCATAATAATCGGCATCATACTCAGAAAGTAAGTCCATTTTCCAACGAACACTGTCACCAAACTGCTGTCTGACATCCATACGGATCATCTCTTCAGTCAACCGAAAAGGACGTACGGAAATAGTGTCTGACGAATCTATGTTCTGTACAGTATTGTTCATTCTGATTTTATAATAAGGATTTCTTCGCCAGCTGCTCCAAGTAATTCTCTTTATTGAATCAGAGGTGGACAGCACAGTCCGGTAGTCCAGTGCATAAGCCTCGACGGGTAACATACTGTCTTGACGGAAACGTCCGGAAAACATTTGCTTCTGCTTCTCTTTCGGAGCTTTCTTCATCCAGTCCGGCATATCTGTCAGCGACATAAGTCCGCTGAAAGCAAAAGTAATGGCAAACAAGCCAAAACACACACCACTGATAAAATGCCACTTATACCAACTTTTACGATAGGGAGAGCGAAAATAGCCCAGCTTGCGTTGTTTCCACCAGTCTTGAATACCCAACCAAAGTCCGGCAAAACACATAATGCAACCTATTCCAGCAGCCCACTTGACAAATTCTATCCAAGCCGTCTGATGCTGACGTAATGAGGTGAAATATACCCAATGCGGGATTGCTCCCAACCATGCCCAGAACCGGCTGTTTTTATCCGTAAACTGTAATACTCTTCCATCGCGGGAAGTCATATAAAGTTGATGCTGCTCCGGGTCATCAAAATAATATTTATAAATCGGCATTTCCTCACTTAACCTGCCGAAAGGTATCCACTGGTCCACTTCCTGCAAAGTATCAATGCGATGGACAGAAGCGTCGCACCATAGGCTTATTATTTTCTGCCGCACTTCCTCATTAAAGTCTTCCACAGGTTCCAATGTATCCAAATACCTATCTCCCGGTACGTCTTTCCCGCGGAAACTAACCACAGGACGATCAAAACGCATCTCTATGGAGAGAGATTGTAACTTGGCAGAGTCCGGCACATAAGCTATTATACTATCTATTGCCGGCAATGCACCTTGAAGCGGCTGCTGTCTCTGCAGTTTGTACTCTTGAGAGGCTCTTGGGAAACTATGATATATCATCACAAATCCTGAAAGAAACCACATCAGAAAAAGCACACAAAGCAATAATCCCAATATCAAATGGATATTAAAGACGATTTTTCTAATCATAAACTTATAAAAATTTCAGTTTAAAACCAATGGCTTTGTCTTTTACATATTTTAATTATTATCGTTAGAGACCTGATACGAAAAAATAGCAGAGATGTACATGTGTGCTCACAGCAAACAACAGAGAACAGATTTTCACCTGCCCACTTAAAAAGTACAAACCTTCTTGTAGATTCGACCAGAACCTTCAGCCATTTCCTAACCCCGGGAAATAGACATCCAATAGTTTTTTTTGGCAGGTTTCCTGACTTCACCCAAGGAATAAAACCTTCCCGTCTTACGACAGTGGCATGTAGATAGAATATTCCTCTTTATTAAGGTGTTCACAGTAGCGGGTACTGTTCCGGCTTCTCACCGGATTCCCTTTTAAACAAATAGCTAGAAATACTATTGTTTCACCAAAACGGAGGCAAAGGTATTATTATTTTTATAAAAAGACACAAAATTATTAAAATATTTCCGGATTAATAATAATCCCTTCATTCTACCATTACTTTTTTACCCGAATATAACCTGGGTTCGATATGCAACAAATAACAACTCTTGATTCTATCATGAACGAGGCATTCCTTTATTTTTTTGCAGAGATTGAGTATTTATTAAGTGTTTTTGCTACCTTTGCCCGCAGTTTTGGTTTCACCTCTCCCGATTCCGTTGGAGAAGAGTGATGAAAAAGGGAATCAGGTGCAAGTCCTGAACAGACCCGCTGCTGTAAATCCTTTCAAAATCTTTGAATATTCTATAAGTCACTGTCCAGTATCCGGGATGGGAAGGCATTCAAAGAGGGATGAGTCAGAAGACCTGCCAAGACAACATAGTTTTAGTGCTTTCGGGGAATAAAGCAACAAAACATTGAGTCTGGGCATTCTTTATCTTCAGTTAAAGAAATCATTTCTCATTGTAATCATTCTCTAAAAGCAAGTAAATAGTAAAATGGCAAAAACCTTTTATTAATTTAAATTGCAATATATTATGAAGCATTTTTTGATTTTTACATTCTTCATGACATTTATTATGTCATCTTGTGATGACAAATCAATGTTGTCAGAACAAAATTCTGGAATTAGTACTACACATTCTTTTTCTAATGTGAATGCACTTTCTTCTGATCGTATAAATAATATTGGTCATACTCAATTTGAAGTTGAATGCTTGGAGGAAGGTCTTTATTATTTATGTGTATTAGTTCGAATTCCTATTATCAATGGAAGTTTACACGAATACGAGGTAGAAATAAATGGAATAATCAATGAAAACACACTAAAGCCAAGCATAGGTGGATTACAATCTTTATATATCACAGATAAAAATAAGACCCCATCTCTGATACAATTAAAAAAAGGTATTAATACTATATCAATAGTCTCTACTAGTAAAAGAACAATTAAAATAGAACAACTAAAAATATCGTCTAATGTACTTGATGCTAAAATAGACGATTCAGTATATAGGGATTTTCTTAATAAAGTGAAGAATAACTCTAACTTTAACAAAGAAAAATCAGCTGCTTATACAACAAGTTTGCAATCAGAAGAAATATATGACTACACACTGAATCTTATAGCTCCACATACTTATGACGAATGCTATGACCCATGGCCCGAAGGAATACATTTGACTTTAACAACGACATGCAATATCCCACATGTGATTGAAGTTTACGAACAAGACAAAAAAGGAAATGTCTGGTCATGGGCTGCATCCGGTACATCAAGTGCATTTTTGGAAATGGTAACTCCCAGATGGGGCTTTTACAATATACGCATAAGAGCTTTGAATCCTGGAACTATAGGCACTGCAAATATAATATACAGAGATAGTGAGGACAATTTTACAGGTATGATTGAAGATAGAGATGTACTTGTTGGAGGAAGTACACTTCCTATAAATAGAAATCTTTCTGGAAAAATTTATATGGTAACTCACACACTTAACGATGCAGGAGGTGTTCCCTTATCACTGATTGATGAAAATTTCAAAGTGATTAAAAGAACACATTTTTTACGAACATATCCTAATCCTCCTTATGAGTTCAATATTTACGACCATACAAGTTTTCTTGAGTATGAAGGTCCTTCTTCGTATATTTTTGTATATACAACAAATCCAGTTGTTCCAGAAAGATGTGCAGATATTTATTTAGGATTAGATTTCAGTAGTTCCCAAATTCGTAGTCTTTTTCCCAATTTACCTAGTAATAATTCATTTAAATCCGGTTTAATGAGTCCTATATATAATTGCATAAGTTGGTCGGTAGAGAGAACCGATTATTGGGAATGGCCAGGAGACAGAGGTTCAAGCTATTATCATCCTAATCTCCTTACCGCTTTTGACAAGTTGTATGCAGCATACGGATATACACGTTCTGGAGCAACAGCAGATAACGCAGGTATAGCATTATGGGCATTAAATGGAGAATATACTCATGCTTCAATAAGAAAAAATGCAAATACAAAGAAACCACATGGTTTTGAATGGGAAAGCAAATGTGGCAGTTTAGAAAGAGTAATGCATACCCGTGATGCCCTTGATGGGAAAAGCTATGGCAAAATTGCTCACTATTATAAGCCTACTTCCAATGTATATTCTATCAGTCAGGCCATTACAAAAGACACTGTCAATACACTTTCATTGAAAAACAGAATATCTCTGAAAGCATCCCTCCCTTCAAGAAAAATTACAGAGTTTGAAGAAGCATATTCAGCATGGAAAAAAACATGGAATAATATTGCAGTAGCAGTTTATAGCAATCCACGCAAATATGCAGAATCAAAAGAATATGCTGCATTATTGAAAGTATGCACTGAAATGGACAAAGCCAGTTGGCCATTATTCATTGAGAAATTAGCAGATGGCGATATATTTTCAATTAATCTCATAAAAGATTTAACATTTACGGATAATATAAAATTAATGGATGAAGCAAAACAAAATACTTTAAGTAAGATAGGAAATGGGCCTTTACCTTCAATGTATTCCAATTATATAAATTATTGCATAAAATTATTAGATAGTAATAAAAGAGAAATACAAGAATCGATTATTAAGGAATAGAGATGAAAATAATCACATGGCTGCTATTTACATTTATCTGCCTGCTGCCTGCAGGTAGTATGGCACAGAATAAGGTCACCTTATCCGGAAAAATCACCGACCAACACGGAACACCGGTTGCCCAAGCCACCATTGCTGTGGAAAACACCACCTCCGGCACCTATACGGACGACCAGGGGAAATATTCACTGCAAGTCACTCCGGGCAAACATACCTTCGTTGTCTCCTTTCTGGGCTACCAAACCGTGAAACAATCCTTCGACATCCGGCAGGATAAAAAACAGAACTTTACATTGCAGGAAAGCTCCGTAGCATTGAACTCTGTCGAAGTATACGGAAAGACCCAAACGCAGAAAGTGAAGGAAGGGGCCTTTGCAGTCAATGCACTCGACATCAAGCCGATAGTAAACTCACTGAATAACCTCAACGACCTGGTGAACCGTACAACGGGCATCAAGGTGAGAGAGGAAGGCGGGGTTGGCTCGGACTTCGACCTTTCCATCAACGGCTTGTCCGGAAATTCAGTCCGCTACTTTTTGGACGGAATGCCACTGGACACCAAAGGAAGCGGTGTTTCACTCGCCAACTTACCCATTAACATCATAGACCGGATTGAGATATACAAAGGAGTAGTCCCTGCCAGCTTGGGAACAGATGCACTGGGCGGCACCATCAATATCATTACAAAGCAGGAAAAAAAGGATTATCTGGATGTATCTTACGGCATCGGCTCCTTCCATACCCACAAGGCAGACTTGAATGCACAGTTCGTAGAAAAGAAAACCGGACTAATAGTCCGGCCCACCGTTGGCATCAACTACTCCAAAAACGATTATAGAATGAAGAATGTACAGATGCGCGACGAAAGCGGGGACAACTTCATATATGGCAATCCCAAGCGTTTTCATGACGGCTACTTCTCTCTACTGGCACAGGTGGAAGCCGGATTTGTCAACAAATCCTGGGCTGATGCTTTCTTTGTTTCCGCCTCCTATTCAAAAACAGACAAGGAACTGCAGACGGGGTCTGTTCAAAACAAAGTATACGGAATGGCAGAAAGGAATTCCGATTCCTGGAACATCTCTGCCCGCTATCAGAAGTACAACTTCATCCTGAAGAACATGCAACTGAATGCCTCCCTCTCCCACACCTGGGACCATTCCTTGACCGTGGACACTGCCTATCGGAAGTACTATTGGGACGGAGGATACATCGTGAGCCAGCGCAACGAGATTATGGGCAAAGAACCATCCATGCGCCACTACAAGCGTCCGCTCACCATCATGCGCACCAACCTGGACTATCAGCTGAATACCCATCACAGCTTTAATCTGAACTACCATTTGAGCCGTACCGGAAACGACCGCTTCGATGACCTTGATACCAGCTTCGAGCCGTCAAAAGATGTGGTTACCAAACATATCCTGGGACTCTCCTACAACCAGTCTCTGTTGGATGGCAAGATGGAAAACGTATTCTTCATAAAAGACTACATCAACCATCCCAATATCCGGCAGACCGACCAATCCAGCGTGACCGGCTCGAAGGATGTGCAAGGCTCCACCACCAAGAACTACCTGGGTTACGGTGCCGGACTCCGGTATATCATCGTGGAACCTTTATCCATCAAAGTATCCTACGAGCATAGCGTAAGACTGCCCATCGCCCGCGAGCTGTTGGGAAACGGTACCACCATCTATGCCAACGTGGCACTGAAACCGGAAAACAGCAACAACTTCAATGCCTCTCTGTTCGGCACATGGCACCCGGGCAATGGACATACATTCTATTATGAGATGAGCGGATTTTTCCGTAAGGTAGACAACTACATTCAGACCAGCATTGCCGAGAAAGAGGGTACAATGCAATATACCAACGTCCCGGCTGTCCATGTAAAAGGTGCGGAAGGGGAAATGCGCTACGACTGGCAAGGCAGACTGCAACTCGCCACAAACGTCAGCTACCAGGACACTCGCGACCAGCAGAAGTACAAGGGTGACGGAAAGCCCTCTGCCACCTATAACAACCGTGTGCCCAACCGCCCGTGGCTATTCGGTAGCGTAGAGGCTTATTATACCTTCCGCAACATTGCCCTGCCCGAAAGCAGATTGCGCCTGGGTTGTACCTATCAATGGGTACACTGGTACTTCCTGACCTGGGAAGCTTACGGCGCATATGATAACAAGGCACGCATTCCCGCCCAGCACATCTGTAATGCCGACATCACTTACTCATGGAGACGCGGACGCTATAATCTGGCTTTGGAGTGTACCAACTTCCTCGACAAGACAGCCTATGACAACTACAAGCTGCAGAAGCCCGGACGTGCTTTTTTTGCTAAATTCAGACTATTCATTAACTAATCATTTAATAATTCATTCAAAATGAGAAAATTCAAATTTACACTGATTGCCTTTATGGCTGCCATGATGGCACTGTCATTCACAGCGTGTTCCGATGATGACCCGGAACCTAATCCTAATCCCGACCCGGAAGTCAATGAGGATAACTATCACTTCGACCTATTTGTCACCGTAGACAAACACGGTGGGATGAGTAGCAAGAATACCACTATTGTCCATAGCGTCAACTCATTGGCCACAGAGCAGGGTGTCATCACTGTGAAAAGAGAAGGTTCGGAACTGGGAGATTATTCCATGGAGACTATCTCAAAAGGAAAATATTACTACCAAATACCCGCAACCAACGACCGTTTCGTAAAATATCAAATCAAGAACAATGCAGTTCAGGTTATTGCAGAACGTCCTTTCAAGGCCAACAGCTATAAGGTACGTTCCTACACACATGCCTGGATTGATGACAACACACTCGTCATCATGTCTACCAATGGTAAGAAGGACAAGATTCTTTATACGAAACTGAACGCAGAGGACTTGACTATCCTTGCTGAAGGTGAACTCAACATACCAGCCCCCACCAACTGGCTCAAACTGACAAGCTCCGGTATCCTCACCTACCGCAAATCAGACAACAGATTGTACTACTTCTACTATTGGAAAGAGACAGACGGTTTGACGAATATAGACCAGCAAGAGCCTAACTTCCATACAGCCATTATCAACCCCTCTACCATGGAAGTAGAAAAAGATGTACTCTCTCCCATCGAATGCGAAATGGCAGGAAGCGCTTACGGAGAACTGATGCAAAACTGCGTAATGTACGACGAAGCAGACAATCTCTACCTAGCTTGTTTCCACGAAGAAGATAACGCTTTTTTCAAAGGCATCCTGCTACGTATCAACCAAAGGCGAAACAGAATTCGACGCTTCCTACAACGGCTATCCCAATGCCGACGGCAAATTGCTGACCATTCAATATCTGGAAGGGAACAAAGCCTTAGTGTATGCACGTAATGACAATGCCGATAGACCCGCTGCAGATAAGCAACCCGGCATCGACGCTTACTCTCACTACTACGCCATCCTCGATCTTACCACCGGAACCAAGACACGCTTAAGCTATGATGGCAAGGAAATCGGTTACAGCGGCGGTCGCTTCTCACAGCGTTCTGTCATCTTCAACAACAAAGCATACATTGGTGTAAACACTGAAGAAGATGCCAACGCCGTTATCTACATCTATGACATCAAGACCGGTAATGTAGAGAAAGGAGCCGAAGTGGACGGACGCTTCTACTTCGATATGATACGTGTCATAGAGAACGATTAAAACAAGCATCAGTATTTATGAAGAATTTGTTTGTCTTTTTATTCCTTTGTAATTTCCTCCTCCTCTGCCATGCGCACGGGGGAGGCAACTACGAGCACAGCGATATGCTTGCAAGTATGAAACCCGGTGACAAGGCCGCCCTGCTCATGGTGCACTTCGGCACTACGCATGACGATACCCGTGCCCTTACCATTGATGCCATCAACGCCAAGGCACAAGCCGCCTTCCCGGAGTTGAAGTTCCAAGAAGCCTATACGTCGCGCATCATCATCCGCCGCTTGAAAGAGCGCGGCATCACGAAGCTGACTCCACTGGATGCCATGCTGAAACTGCGCAGCGAAGGTTACACACACCTCATCGTACAGAGTACCAACATCATTGACGGAGTAGAAATGGAATCCCTCCGCCGGGATGTGGAAAGCGCACTACCCTTCTTCAAGGAAATACGTGTAGGTACTCCCCTGCTCTACTCTATCGAAGATGCAGAGAAAGTGGCAAGTATTCTGGGGAACCGCTACAACGCCCCGGCACAAAGCAAGAAAGCTACCAAAGAACACTTCGTCCTTGTGGGCCACGGCACCTATACCCCCAGTACCGCCATCTACAGTCAGATGGACTATATGCTGAAAGCAGGCGGACTGACCAATTTCCATGTGGGCACCATCGAAGGTTATCCAACCTTTGACACCATGCTGGCACAACTGAAAGCCGGGAAAGCCAAACGTGTGACCCTCATACCCTTCATGTTTGTTGCCGGAGACCATGCCAAAAACGACATTGCCGGAGAGTGGAAGGAGATGCTCGAGAAAGAAGGCTTCACCGTCAGTGCACAACTGGAAGGACTGGGACAAATTCCGGAAATTCAAGAAATATTCATTGACCATATCCGTTTCGGACTGAAGCACCGCATGCTGGACATCATGACGAAGAAGGCGGCCTATGCTGCCGGAAAAGACACAGAATAATATACCCATTAGTGGGTATTTAGTGTTCTTGAATCATCTTGTACTTTTGCAGGAAAAACGCGAACGACAATGAATGTTATCACCAAACTGATGTACTCTATTCATAGGATACTGGGCACTTTGCTCTGTATCCTATTTCTCATGTGGTTCCTCTCCGCCTTCGTGATGATGTACCACCGCTTTCCCCGTGTCAGCGCCAAAGAGAAAATGCAAAAGCTGGATATGCTCTCCCAAACCGGAGACTCACTTCCGGACATCTCCTCCGTCACAGCCCGCCTGCCCCGTGGCGTAAAGGTCAGGTCTACGATACTGAACCTCAATGCCGGACACCCCGAGTTCAGCTTTAGTACCACAAAAGGCACGCTTCATTTCCTTGCCGATTCCACCATCTCACGACCCTCTCTGGACAGTGAACACCTGCACCGGACAGCAGCTTTGTGGTGTTCTTCTCCCATTACCCGTATCGACACCCTCCACTCTCTGGACCAATGGATTCCCTTCGCTGAACTGAAAAAGGAAATGCCCATTTATAAAATATACTTTGCCGACGATGCCGGGACACAGCTCTATCTGAGTTCACAAAACGGTGAGGCCTTGCAGTTCTCCAACAGAAGCGAACGCTTCTGGGCATGGCTGGGTGCCATTCCCCACTGGGTATACTTCACCTGGCTGCGGCAGGACACCGTCCTTTGGACTAAGACCGTCATCTGGCTCACAGCTCTGGGTTGTCTCATGGTCATTGCCGGCATTTGGGTAACTGTGGATGTATGGCGTAAGACGCACCGAAGCCGCCATCCCAAGTTCTCCCCCTACCGAAAAAGATGGTATCACTGGCACTACGTCAGCGGAATCTTTTTCGGCATCTTCGTACTGACCTTCACCTTCAGCGGCATGATGTCTCTGGCAGACATTCCCGAATGGATTCATAAACCGGCACTGAAGAAAGGCAGCGCCACACGCACGCTCCATGCCCGTGCCCCACAACCGGAGGATTACCCCTTGGACTACCGCCGTGTCATAGCTGCCTATCCCCAAGCTTTGCAGATAGAGTGGCGCAACTTCCGCGAACATCCCTACTACATCGTAAAAGATAGAAAAAACGAGTATTACATCGATGCCGCCGACAGCCTGCCGCGTCCGTTACAACTCTCCGAAGAAGAAATCCTGAAAGGCGTGGAAAGCATTTATACCTCCCAGCGTGATTCTTCACAACATATCCCCGGCATACGTATCTCCCGGCTCGAACATTTCGAGACCTACTATCGCGACATGAGCAATATGTATCGCGGACGACCCCAGCTTCCCGTCTGGAAGATAACGGTGGACGACCCGGACCGGAGCGTCTATTACATTCACCCGGAAACGGGAATCATCCGCCATGTAGACACCTCCTCCCGCTGGAAATACTGGAGCTATACAGCCCTGCACCGCATGCGTCTGCCCGGTCTGAACTCCCTGCGCAAGACTGTGCTTTGGGTATTGCTGCTTGGAGGTACAGCCGTTTGCATCACGGGTGTGGCGTTAAGTGTGAATTATATAAGAAGAAAATGTTGTAAAAGACAAAAACGCTATTAACGAGAATAAACTTGTATGAATAAGAAAAGACTTGGAATATTCCTCGGCAGCATAGCCCTATTGATTGTCTGCAGCTTTGCGGCCTATCAGTACTGGCTTGCTCCTACACGTATACTTATTATCAACGCAACCCTGGCACAAGCTGCCGACATTGCCCTGAACAATGACTGCGCCCGGATAGAAGTCACCTGCATAAAAAAAGAAGAGGTGAAGGACCTTTCCGGCTATGATGCCATCGTGATGTACAGCAGAGGGCTATACCTTGACGACGGCCAGATTGCCGAAGTGGAACGGGTGGGTGCCAGCGGAGTACCAGTCTTTACGAATACGTTACGAAATTTCACCCTCTCCCTCAATCACAATGTTACCAATGAACAACAGCATACGCTACGGGAGTATCTCAAGAACGGCAACAAGCACAACTACCGGAATGCCTTACTCTACCTGCGCCACATCGCCACTCCCCACCGGTGGGGACACCAGGATTACGAGCCTCCCATCCCATTGCTGGAGAACATGTTCTACCACCGCGAATACGGCCGCTACTTCAGTACTCCGCAAGAGGTGACCGCCTATCTGAAAGAAAAAAATCTCTACCATGAGGACGGACGCAACCTTGCCCTGATTTCCGGACTCAACTTTCCGATGGAAGGAAACCGTGCCCACGTAGATTCCCTCATCACGTGCTTGACACAAGCAGGCTTCAATGTCTATCCTTTCACAGCCGGAGGTCAACCGCGTGCCGATATGATACGTACCCTCCATCCCGATGCAGTAGTCTACCTGCCTATGGGACGGCTGGGCAATGACTCACTCATCAACTGGCTGCACCAGGAAAACATTCCTTTATTCATGCCCTTCCCGCTGATTCAGCCCCACGAGGAATGGCTGGACCCGGATACCCCCGTCAGCGGTGGCACACTGACCGCCCGTGTAGTGGTGCCTGAGATAGATGGAGGCATGCTACCCCTCTGCATCGCTACCCAAAACGAAAACAAACAAGGATACTATCTGTACACCGCTGAAAATGAACGGATAGATGCCGTAGTGGACCATATTACCAAGTACATGTCCTTGAGAGACATGTCCAACAAAGAAAAGCGCGTTGCTATCTGTTACTTCAAGACTCCGGGAAAAGACGCCCTGCTGGCAAGCGGTATGGAAGTGATTCCTTCACTCTATAACTTCTTGAAACGCCTGCGTTCGGAAGGGTACGACGTCAGTGGACTGCCTGCTACTGTAGAGGAGTTCGGCAAGCGGATACATCGTGACGGTGCCGTCATGGGTTCGTATGCCAAAGGAGCACAAGAACAGTTTTTGAAAACGGCACACCCGATATGGCTTTCTACCGAGCAATACGAACAATGGGCACACGAAGTACTCCTTCCCGAGAAATATCAGGAAGTGACAGACAGATATGGAGATGCGCCCGGCAATCTGCTGGTAACAGAGGACAGTATTGCCATTACCTGCCTGCAATTCGGCAATATCCTACTCTTCCCCCAGCCCCGCCCGGCATTGGGAGATGATGAGTTCAAACTGGTGCATGGAATGCCGGTAGCGCCGCCCCACAGCTACCTGGCTCCTTATCTGTATATGCAAAAAGGATTCAAGGCAGATGCAGTGATTCACTTCGGCACCCACGGCAACTTGGAATACACGCCCGGAAAGAATGTGGCACAGTCGCAGGCCGACTGGTCGGATGTACTGATTGGTAACCTCCCCCACTTCTATTTCTATACCACCGGAAACGTAGGCGAGGGTATCATTGCCAAACGCCGAACACATGCCGTACTGGTCACCCATCTCACTCCGCCCTACGTGGAGAGCGGTATGCGCCAACGCTATTCGGCCTTGCTGGAAGATATTCACAAAGTGCTGGACGAAGGGACTGCCAAACACCGGGCTCTGGGAATGAACATCAAAAAAGAGGCCATGCGCCTGGGGCTGCACCGCGACCTCAATCTGGATTCCATATCCGGCGAACCCTATACAGCCGAGGAGTTGGAACGTCTGGATGCCTTCACCGAAGAGATAGCCAACGAAAAGATACTGGGTGCGTACTACACCATGAACGAGCCTTATTCTGACCGCGACCTGCTGACCACCACTCTCGCCGTCGCTGCCGACCCGCTGGCATACGAAACGGCCCGCAAGGACCGCGATAAAGGCAAAATCACCACAGAGCAGTTGCAAGACTTCACCTATATAGCCCACCACTACTTGCCTGCCGCCAGGAAAAGACTGACCGCCTTACTCCAGAATCCACCCAAGGATACTGCATCTGTAGCACCGGAGCTTCGCCCCGCCCTACTCTATCGCGAACAGTTGCTTGCCTCCTCCGTCAACGAACAGAATGCCATGGTGCGTGCACTCAGCGGAGGAACCGTATTCCCTGCGCCGGGAGGTGACCCCGTACTGAACCCGAACGTTCTGCCCACCGGACGCAACATGTACAGCATCAACGCCGAGAATACTCCCAACCCAAGGGCTTGGGAAGATGGAAAGCGATTGGCAGAAGCGACTTTAAAACAGTACATCAGCAAGCACGGCGAATATCCTCGGAAAGTAAGCTATACCTTCTGGGCAGGCGAATTCATCAATACGGAAGGAGCTACGCTGGCCCAGGTATTCTGGATGCTGGGAGTAGAACCCGTACGCGACGCCCAAGGCAGAGTGGTTGACCTGAAACTGGTGCCCAGTGAAGAACTGGGGCGTCCGCGCATCAATGTGCTGGTACAAGTGTCCGGACAGCTACGCGACATAGCCGGTTCCCGCTTGAAGTTACTGACCGATGCTATACGTCTGGCATCGGAAGCCGGAGATGAGACCTATCCCAACTATGTGGCATCGGGTACACTGTTGCAGGAAAAATTACTGGTAGAAAAAGGGGCTTCCCCCAAACGTGCCCGTGAAATGTCTGTGATGCGTGTATTCGGACCGATCAACAGCGGATACAGTACCGGTATGATGGCCTATACCGAGCACAGCGGCTCGTGGGAAAGCGAAAAGGAGATAGCCGAAGGATACCTCAACAATATGGGTGCCTCTTATGGGGACGACGGAAATTGGGGAGACGTCCAGGAAGGTTTGTTTGCCTCGGCACTGTCCGAAACGGATGTTGTCATCCAGCCCCGTCAAAGTAACACATGGGGGCCCATCTCCCTGGATCATGTATATGAATTTACGGGTGGACTCTCGCTCACCGTCAAAACCGTGACCGGCAAGGAACCGGATGCCTATATGGCAGACTACCGCAACCGGACCAACCGCCGCATGCAGGATGCCAAAGAGGCCATTGCCGTAGAGACACGTTCCACCATCTTGAACCCTACCTTTATACAAGAGCGGATGAAAGGCGGGGAAGGTTCGGCGCAGATGTTCGGCGAAATCTTCCGCAACATCTTCGGCTGGCACGTCATGCGTCCGTCGGCCATGGACAAAGAACTGTTCAATGACTTGTATAGAATGTATATAAAGGATGAGAATAAGCTGGGCATTCACGAGTACTTCCTCCGCGTCAATCCCGCCGCATTCCAGGCTATGACAGCCGTCATGCTGGAAAGCGCCCGCAAAGGTTACTGGAAAGCATCTGATGAGCAACTGAAAACTACTGCTTCCCTGCATGCACAAATCACACGCGAGAAGGGTGCCGCCTGCACAGAGTTCGTTTGTGACAATGCCAGGCTCCAGTCGTTCGTTGCCGACCAGTTGGGCAATAGCGAGAAGCAGACCTATACCCAGAACATGAAGGAGGTACACGAAGCATCCGCAACCGATGGCAAGGATGTCGTACTGAAAGAACACAAACTGACTTCCGAACAAACGGTACGTAAGAACAGAGTGAATGGAGTGATTGCAGGCAGTCTTGTCGTCATCACCTTCATCGGACTGGTCGTATTGTTGAAGAGAAAGAAAAAGAATAAATAGAAACAGAGTATTATGGAATACGTCATTCATCTGTTAGCCCTATTCATCGCCCTCAATTTTCTATTGAAGGTGGGGTTCTATCCACGCTGGGGAATGTGGACGGTTGCCGCAGGCTGTGCCTTTTTTGCGTGGCTGGTGACTCCATGGATGACGGAACAGTCCAAGACCGTGGTGGCATCTTTTTTTGCCTCCCGTCCACAGATGTTAAACTTGTCGGTATGTGTCACCCTGGAAGCCGCCGTAATGATAACTTTCTGTTTCGACTGTTTCGCAGAAATGCGTACCCGCAACACGGCATTCAAACAAGCAGTCACCCTCTTCCTGAAGCTATATCCCGGCATACTGATAGGCGGAGTAATATGCTATGTCCTGGCACTGCTGCTTTTCACTTTTCCCGGAATAGATTTCGGCAGTCTCTCATGGATAGCAGCCGGCGTTACTTTCCTTGCAGTTTGTGCTGGGAGCCTTCTGCTGCGGCATGCTATCGGTGATAAACCACTGCGCTTGGAAGTACTGTTCATTGTTAATATTTTCATTGTTATATTGAGCATCATTGCCACGGGCTATTGAAATAAATTAAAGAATTAAAAACTAAAAAGATATATGGAAACAATCTCAAACACACTGTTCTGGATTTCAAACGGGCTGCTGGTTCCCGTCGTAGTCCTGCTGCTGCTATTCTTTCTACGTGCCATTATCCTTGCGGGAGGTTTCTTCGGTGAGTTCTACCAGCGGATGAAATTACAGAAGCAATTCACTGAAACACTGGAGAACATCACCCCAGAGAATATAGACGGACTGCTGCAGCAACTCCCATCGGCAGGCAACTCCCCTCTCCTCCGCAACTTGTCCAAATTGTCCGCACACCGGGACGACGCTGCCTACTGCGAACACCTGCTTGCCAACTATGAAATGGAAGCCGAGAAGGAGTTGGGACGTTCGCGTACATTCATCAAACTGGGTCCCATGTTGGGACTGATGGGTACCCTCATCCCGATGGGTCCCGCACTGGTGGGGCTGGCACAAGGAGACATCTCCTCCATGGCCTACAATATGCAGGTGGCTTTTGCCACTACAGTGGTAGGGCTGGTCATTGCTGCTGTCGGCGTCATTACCCTGCAAGTGAAACAACGCTGGTATGCCCGCGAAATGAACGACTTGGAATATCTGTACAAAGTGATAAGCCGCCAAACGGCCGAAAAGGAATAACGGACTAACGATACGAAAACTATGAAGAGTAAGAGAAACAGATTACTGCACAGCGATTCGGACTCCGACCCCATGGGTACGGTAGCCAATCTTTTTGACGTAGCGATGGTCTTTGCCGTAGCCTTGATGGTGGCTCTCGTCTCCCGCTTCAATATGACGGAGATGTTTTCTAAAGAAGACTTCACCATGGTGAAGAATCCCGGAAAGGAAAATATGGAAATCATTACCAAAGAAGGGCAGGAAATCAAGAAATACACTCCCAGCGAAGACCAAAAGACCTCCGGTAAAAGAGGAAAGAAAGTGGGAGTTGCCTATCAGCTTGAAAATGGAGAGATTATCTATGTGCCGGAATAAGGGAATACAGTACCTATTAATAGCTATTTGGCCATCGCAGTATAACAACTATTAAGTATTTCACCCTCCGATAATGGTATGTACCTTTGCAGCGTTATATAAAATAAAACAATATATGATAAAGAAAAGACTTCTCACAGCTCTCCTTATGGGAGGAATCATCGCCACCGGTGCCTATGCACAAGCAGAAAAAGGTGACAGCGACGATATGACCAAGAAAACTCACGAGTTGAACCCGGTGGTAGTAACGGGTACAGGTACACATCAGCGACTGAAGAATACCCCGTCTCCCGTATCGGTTATCACTGCCAACGAGATAAAGCGTGCCGGTATCACCGACTTCCAGCAGGCCTTGACCATGATGGTGCCCTCGCTCTCCTTCCGTCCGAACGCGATGGGGTCCTATCTGATGATGAACGGACTCTCCAACAAACACGTGCTGATATTGGTGAACGGACGCAAGGTTACGGGAGATATCACCGGTAACATCGACCTCAACCAAATAGACATGACCCGCGTCAAGCGCATCGAGGTACTGAACGGAGCCGCTTCTTCCCTTTATGGTTCGGATGCCATCGGCGGTGTAATCAATATCATTACCAACGAGCCTAAAGATGTGGTAGCCTTCAGCAGCAATAGCAGCTATACGAGAAAGAATCAATTCTCCCAAGGCTTGAATCTGGACATCGCCCAAGGAAAAATAGGGTCCTATACTTCCTATAAATACGACCACTCCGACGGTTGGCAAAACAGCCGTCTGACAGAAGACGGAGAAGACATCATCGAAACGATTGCCCCGCTCTCCCTGGGCTACAGCTCGAATAACTTTTCGCAGAAGTTTACCTATGATGCTACGGAACAGCTTTCCTTCTATGCCAACGGTGGATACTACAACCGCGGACTCGAACGTCCGGTAGAACGCGAAGATATCACCGGCGGAAGCAAGTACAACACTGCCTACGAAGGTTACAACTGGGGGGCAGGCGTCAAATACAAACTGAGTAAACGCAACGTTATCCAGTTCGACTATTCAGGAAACAATTACGCATCACGCTACAAATACCTGATAGAAAACAGCGGATACCTGCCCGGACAGTATGCGCTTACCAAGCTTCAGAAATTCCATGATGCCGAGTTGAAAGGCATCTTCGGTTTTACAACCAACAGCACTACGGTGTTCGGTGTGGACTATCGCCGTGAAGTGCTTCGCCGTCCCGACTCCGATTTGGACAAAAGTGTCTATACGGCATCAGCCTACGGCCAGCATGAAGTGAAGCTATGGAACCATCTGACCGGTGTTGTGGGTGTACGCTACGACCATCACGAACAGACGGGCGGACGCTTCACCCCCAAAGTGGCAGCCATGTACAACATAGGCAACTTCAATGTACGTGCCACCTATGCTGCCGGATTCCGTGCTCCGGGCATCGACGAGCTCTACTACCACATGTTCAAGAAGACAATGGGTACACGGGCCACCATCTCATTGGGTGACGAGAACCTCGACCCCGAACGCAGCAACTATTACTCCATCAACATGGAATACCGCACCAGCCGTTTCAGTGCTTCCGTCACCGGCTACTTGAACTACGTAAAGAACATGGTAACTTCCAAATCCACCAAATTCGATGACCTACCGGAAGCAGAGCAGAACCGGTTGCGTGAAGAGTTCCCCGAAATCGGTGACCTTTCATCCACGAAAAACCTAAGTGTCAAGAACTACTTCAACTTCGAGAAAGCTACCGTCAAAGGCTTTGAAGTGAACTTGAACGGCAATCTGTTCCCGGGCTTCACCCTGGCCGGAAACTATACCTACGCCTATGGACGCGGTCTGAACGAAGGAGGCGAATGGCAAAACATCGAGCGCAGCATACGCCATACAGCCACCATCACCGGAAACTATACACACAGCTGGAGCGACTATACCTTGAACCTCAACTTGAACGGTCGTCTGCAAAGCAAAGTCTACTATCCGGGCGACGCGGACGGCAATGCTCCGGGCTACGGCATCTGGAACCTCAATACCCGCCATACCTTCGACGGCTTCCGCAACTTTGTCATCGAACCGGGCATCGGCATAGACAATATCTTCAACAAGAAGGACAACCGCCCGCTGAACAAGAACTTCGCCTTGTATTCTCCGGGACGTTCGGTAGTAATCAGCCTGGCACTCAGACTAAAATAATCTCTCCATAACGCATTTAGAAACAACAACAATTATGAAACATCTTTTCATCACTCTCTATTTACTCGGCATCAGCCTCTTCTCCTCCGCACAACAAGAGGAGAAGGCGGCTCTGCTCATCACCCATTATGGCAGTTCGGACCCTCAGACACGTGCCTTGACGCTCGACGTCGTGACCCGTGAGGCACAAGAAGCCTTTCCGCAGTTTACAGTGCGCGAAGCATACATCTCGCCGATTGTACGAAAAAGACTTGCCAAGGAGGGTGTGTACAAAGACAGCCCTACGGATGCACTGCTGAAACTTCGCGCCGAAGGCTACCGGACCATCTACGTCCAGAGCACCACCTTGATAGAAGGCAGTGAGATGACCTCCGTCCGCAGGGATGCAGACAAGCTCCGTCCCTTCTTCAAGGAGATAAAAGTGGGAAATCCCCTGCTCTACTCCGTCGAAGACTGCGAGAAGGTAATCGGTATACTGACCGCCGAACAGCCGGAAAAGAAAGAAGACATTGTCTATGTGGGGCACGGCAACCAGCTACCCAGCACGGCTACTTACGCCATGCTCGACTTCATGATGAAAGCCCATGGACTGAAGAACTTCCACGTCAGCACCATTGAAGGATATCCTACCCTGGACGCAACCCTGCTGCAACTGAAAGAGACACGCCCCAAGAGCGTGACATTGGTTCCGTTGCTGTTGGTATGCGGCAACCATACCAAGGAAGACATTGCCGGCGTGTGGAAGACGGAACTTGAAAAGCAAAGCTATCAAGTGAATGTACGCATGCAGGGACTGGGCGAAAACAAAGCCATCCGCCAGCTCTATATGGAACACATCAAAGCTATGCTAAAAGATTGATAACCAGCAAGCGTAAAAGGGCTACACCTTTTACATACCAAGGCTACACCCTTTGCTCCGGATGGCTACACCATTCCGGACAAAGGGTGTAGCTCTTTTCAATGTACACAGATTACGGACATTTGTAACCATATTACGGATTCCTCCTCCTGCGATATGGAACTTTCCGGATTATTCTCTACATTTGTACAAAACTAACAGGAACGTTTATGGAAGAAGTAATCAAGCTCAATGCTGTAGACCAATACAACAAGATGTTCGGTCTCGAAACCCTGCATCCGCTGGTCAGCGTAGTCGATTTGTCCGAAGCCACCGGATATCCCAGGCATTTCACCTTGAACTATGGCGTATACGCCCTTTTCCTCAAAAACACCAAATGCGGAGACATACGCTATGGAAAACAGTATTACGATTACCAGGAAGGCACGGTAACCAGCTTCGCCCCGGGCCAGGTGACCGAGGTCAACATGCTGGAAGGTATGCAGCCCAGCGCCTCCGGCCTGCTGTTCCACCCCGACTTGATAAAAGGCACCTCGCTGGGACAGGGAATAAAGCAGTATTCCTTCTTTTCCTATTCCTCTACCGAGGCACTGCATTTGTCCGAAGACGAGAAAGAAATCTTCCTCGACTGTCTGAAGAAGATTAAGATGGAAATCCAACGCCCCATCGACAAGCACAGCAAGGGTCTGATTGCACGCAACATCGAGCTACTGCTGGACTACTGCATGCGTTTCTACGAACGCCAGTTCATCACCCGCTCGGCAGCCAACAAAGACATCCTGATGAAATTTGAAGCACTGATAGACGACTATTTCCAGAGCGACAAACCGCAGACCGAAGGACTGCCTTCCGTGAAATACTTCGCAGACAAAGTGTTCCTCTCCTCCAACTATTTCGGAGATTTGGTGAAGAAGGAAACCGGAAAGACGGCGCAGGAATATATCCAGAACAAAATCATCGACCTGGCCAAAGAAATGATTATAGGAAGCGGGAAGACGGTCAGCCAGATTGCCTATGAGCTGGGATACCAGTATTCGCAGCACTTCAACCGCGTGTTCAAGAAGAACGTAGGCTATACTCCGAGCGAATACCGGCACTTACAGGTTTAGACAATAAGGATTCACCACAGATTACGCGGATTAACACAGAGTTTTTTCGGTTTCATCAAATATAAGTTCTATCTTTGTATGCCAATAGAACATATGGATATGAAACACCCCAAAATAATTGTTGCCGGCATCGGACCGGGCAATGAATCGGATATAACTCCCGCCGTAATTTCCGCTTTGCAAGAATCAGATGTAGTGGTGGGATATAAGTACTATTTCCAATTTGTAACCCCTTATCTCCACCCCTCAACAGCATGCATAGATACCGGCATGAAGCGTGAGCGCGCCCGTGCCGAGCAGGCTTTCGAGCTGGCGGAGCAGGGAAAGACGGTCTGCGTCATCAGTTCCGGGGATGCGGGCATTTATGGTATGACGCCGCTTGTCTACGAGATGAAGCGGGAAAGGAACAGCGACGTAGAAATCGTTTCGCTGCCGGGCATCAGCGCTTTCCAAAAGGCAGCCTCACTGCTGGGAGCTCCCGTAGGACATGACTTCTGTGTCATCTCCCTTTCAGACCTGATGACTCCCTGGGAACGTATTGAAAGACGTATCACCGCAGCCGCTGCCGCCGACTTCGTGACGGCAGTCTACAACCCCAAAAGTGAAGGACGCTACTGGCAGCTTTACCGCTTGAAAGAACTCTTTCTGCAGGAAGGACGCTCACCGGAAACGCCCGTGGGATATGTGCGCCAGGCAGGACGCCCGGAACAAGCGGTACACATCACCACGCTGGGAGATTTCAATCCCGAAGAGGTGGATATGTTTACAGTCGTATTGATAGGCAACTCACAGTCCTACGAATGGAACGGAGCCTTCATCACTCCGCGCGGCTATTACCGGGACACGAATACCGAAGCCACGGGCATCGGGCAAGACATCATGATTCGCAGTTTCCGTACCATCGAAAAGGAACTGAAGAACAAGCATATTCCCCTCGACCATAAATGGGCTTTACTCCATGCCATACATACCACCGCCGATTTTGAAATGGAGCATCTGCTGCATACGGACGAAGGTGCCGTGGCTTCCTTGTATCAAGCCATCGAGAAAGGCGGAATCAAGACGATTGTCACAGACGTCACGATGGCAGCCAGCGGTATCCGCAAAGGAGCTTTGCAGCGGCTGGGCATAGAGGTGAAATGTTACCTCGGCGACCCGCGCACGGCGACGATGGCTGCAGAGAAAGGCCTCACCCGTACCCAGGCAGGCATCCGCCTGGCTGTGGAGGAGCATCCCTATGCTTTCTTTGTATTCGGCAATGCACCTACGGCACTTATGGAACTCTGCGACCTGATACGTAAGGGCAAGGCACATCCGGCGGGCATTGTTGCCGCACCGGTAGGCTTTGTGCATGTGCAAGAGTCCAAACACATGGTGAAACCCTTTACGGAAATACCCAAGATTATCGTAGAAGGACGTAAGGGAGGCAGCAACTTGGCTGCCACGCTGGTGAACTCCGTGTTGTGCTACAACGATGCGGAGCAGTTGCGCCCGGGCAGGGATGTGTAAGTGAAAAAAGACATTCCATAACATTACTTGTTACGACCGATAACATTACTTGTTATGCCCCTTTACATTACTTGATATTTTCATAAGATTACCCGTTGAATGAAACACAGATTTATAATCATAGGAATGGATGACAACCGTTCCCCCTTCTTTCCACCGGAAGCACTGGCGCAGATACGGAAGGGGAAGGTTTTCTCCGGTGGCATACGGCATAAGGAGATTGTCGGTCCTCTGCTGCCTGCCGGGGCCGAATGGATTTCCATCACCGTACCGCTGGACCGCGTCTTTTCCCGTTATGAAGAAATATTTGCCCGCTTCGAAGAGACGGCGACGGACGACTCCATCATTGTATTCGCTTCCGGCGACCCGTTGTTCTTCGGTTTTGCCAATACCATAAAGCGCAAGCTTCCCGGGGCAGACATTCTGCTCTATCCCGCTTTCAATTCCTTGCAGACATTGGCACACCGCCTCGTCATGCCGTATGACGACATGCGCACCGTCTCCCTGACAGGACGTCCCTGGCAGGAGTTCGACCGTGCCCTCATAGAGCGTGCCCCCAAAATAGGCATCCTCACCGACCGCGAACATACCCCGGCCACCATTGCCGCCCGCATGCTGGAATACGGGTACTCCCACTACACACTATACATCGGCGAGCATCTCGGCAATCCCGAAAAGGAACGCATACGCCGGATGACACCCCGGGAAGCGGTTGCCGGCGACTTCGAACATCCCAACTGCCTGCTGCTGGACAGCCATCCCGGACAATGCCGCACAAACTCCCTGCACGGCAGCGTACAAGCCCCGGACTTTCCAGTCCGTCCCTTCGGCATCCCCGATGAAGAGTTTGCACATCTTGACGGACGCGCCCGCATGATAACCAAGGCTCCCATCCGCCTGCTCACCCTGCAGGCATTGGAACTGAACCGCCGCCGCGTCTTCTGGGACATCGGTTTCTGTACCGGTTCCGTCTCCATCGAAGCCCGCCTGCAATTCCCCCATCTCGCCGTCATCTCCTTCGAGATACGTCCCGAAGGAAAAGAGCTGATGGACACCAACTCCCGCCGCTTCGGCGCACCGGGCATTACGGTGGTAACCGGAGATTTCCTGCACACCGACCTCACTCCCTTTGCCCGCCCCGATGCCGTCTTCATCGGTGGACACGGCGGACATCTGGAGGAAATGATAGAGAAAGTGAAACAAGTGCTGCACCCCGAAGGCTGCATCGTCTTCAACTCCGTATCGGCAGAAAGCAAGGAGGCGTTCTGCCGAGGAATCGAGCGGAACGGAATGGTGCTCCACCCTTCCACCCATATCGCCTTGAACGAATATAACCCCATTGAAATTATGAAAGCCACGCTTTCTTAAACATACCCATTATGAAAACAGCTATTATTCTAATCTCCGAAGCCGGTTTGAGCATAGCCCAATCACTACTCAACGAACTTCCCGACTCCGAAATCTTCACCCTCAGGCACGAAGAGGGATGCACACATATAGAATCCGCCGGCAAATTCACAGCGGAAAACTTCAACCGCTATGATGCCTTTGTCTTCATTGGCGCCATGGGAATCTGTGTCCGCACCATCGCTCCTTGCGTGAAGAACAAATATACCGACCCTGCCGTGGTTTGCGTGGACAGTACCGGTAAATTTGCCATCTCCGTACTTTCCGGACACATCGGAGGAGCCAACGAACTGACCCACCAGGTAGCGAATATCCTCGGGGCCGAACCGGTAGTCACCACGCAAAGCGACTGCACCGGTCTATGGGGACTCGATACCCTGCCCCAACGTTTCGGGTGGTTTCCGGTCATCAACGCCGAGCCCTCCACCCTCCTGTTGGCAGAACTTGCCAAGACGCCCGAAGAGAAAAAAAGAGTATGCATGAACGAGCATATCAGCCTCTTCGTTTCCGGCAAGCCCACCGCCCTGCTGCTCACGGTGCGCAATGAAGGCACGGACTGGATGGAGGCGCACCTGCCGCCTCATGTAGAAGTATTCTACCGGGTGCAGGACATTAAACCTTCACGCTTCAAACTGATTCTGTGCGTATCTCCCCAAGTCCCCAACTTCCCGGAAATGCCTATGATATGCTACGTGCCCTGTGTCGTACACCTCGGCATCGGCCTTGCCCGGCTGGCAGGTCCCGTGCGGAAAGTGGAGAAAGAGATTATGAACACACTGAAGGAATACGGCATCATGCCCCAAAGCATCGCCTCCATCTCCACGATTAAAGCCAAAAGTGACGAACCGGTAGTGAAAGCGCTCCAAAAGAAGTTCCCGGTCTACTTCTATACAGCCGAAGAACTGACAGAGATAGAGGTGCCCCATCCCAGCAAAACCGTCATGAAGCACATGGGTACCCCCAGCGTCAGCGAAGCCGCCGCCTTACTGAGTGCAAACAACTCCCGGCTGCTGGTGCCCAAGAAGAAAGGAGAGAACTATACCGTGGCCGCCGCCCTTGACATAAGAACTGTGCGCCAGGGCCACATCGAAATAGTGGGTGCCGGCCCGGGCGACCCGGACCTGGTTTCCGTACGCGGACGCCAAATGCTGGAACGCGCCGACCTCATTCTGTATGCCGGCAGTCTCGTTCCCAGGGAGCTGACTCTCTGTGCCAAGGCCGGGGCTACCGTACTCAGCTCCGCTTCCATGGATTTGGAAGAACAATTTGAAGTGATGAAGAAGTTCTATGACAAGGGAAAATTCATCGTACGCCTGCATACGGGTGACCCTTGTATCTATGGTGCCATTCAGGAACAAATGAACTACTTTGACCAGCACGGTATGAGCTACCACATCACCCCCGGCATATCCTCCTTCCAGGCGGCGGCAGCTGCCTTGAAGTCGCAGTTCACCATTCCGGAAAAAGTGCAAAGCATCATCCTAACACGCGGCGAAGGACGTACGCCCATGCCCGAACGCGAAAAGCTACATCTCATGGCACGCTCACAAAGTACCATGTGCATCTTCCTCAGTGCAAGCATTGCGAAGCAGGTGCAGGAAGAACTGTTGCAGGAATATCCGGAAACTACCCCCGTAGCTGTCTGCTACCACTTGACATGGAAAGACGAACAAATATTCAGGGGGGAACTCAAAGACCTTGCCAGAATAGTGAAGGAAAATAACCTCACCTTGACAACCATGATTGTCGTAGGCGAAGCCATCGGCAACCGTGAAGGTCTGTCACGGCTCTATGCACACGAGTTCAAGCATCTGTACCGGAAATAAATCAACGATTAATCACCCATAAACATTCAAACATGATATTAATATTTGGCGGAACCACCGAAGGACGCATAGCCATCCAAACCCTTGAAGAAGCCGGAAAAACTTTCTACTATTCTACCAAAGGGGATGAGCAGGACGTACTTCTGCATAATGGCATCCGCCTGCAAGGCGCGATGGATGCAATAGAAATAGAAACATTCTGTGCACAGCATCACATAAAGCTGCTGATAGACGCCGCGCACCCCTTTGCCACACAGCTGCATGAGACTCTGGAACAAGTCTCCGTGGAATCGAATATCCCCGTCATCCGTTTCGAGCGTATCTTCCCGAAACGCGATGAAGAACACATCACCTGGTGCAGGGATTATGACGATGCCATCGAGAAGATACAGAAAGAAAAGATTTTCATCTTACTTGCACTGACCGGCGTACAGACCATAGGTAAGCTGAAGCCTTTGTGGCAGAATGCCTGCTGTTACTTCCGCATCCTCGACCGTGACAGCTCGCGCAAGCTCGCCCGGGAACAAGGTTTCTCCGAGAAGAACCTCTACTACTACACGCCCGGAGAAGACGAGCAAGTCCTGATGAAACAGCTTCATCCCGAAGCCATCCTCCTCAAAGAAAGCGGGATATCGGGCGGATTCTGCGAAAAGGTGGAAGCTGCCCGGCAACTGGGTATACGCATCTTTGCCATCTGCCGCCCCAAGACATCCGACAAGTTTATCTGTGTAAACGGCGAGCATGGCCTGCGCCGCATAATCGAGAAACATTTACCCGACTTCTTCCCCCTGCGCAGCGGACTGACCACCGGAACATGTGCCGCCGCTGCCGCCGTAGCCGCCACCTGGGATGTATTCAATATCTACTTCAAAAAGCGTCCTACGGAATTTCCGGTAGTTCTTCCCAACGGAGAAACCATCCAGGTTCCCGTAGAGCCTCAGCACCATATTCCCCACTCCGACCTTCTGGAAAACGGTGACGGCATGTTCGAGACAAGCGCTACCGTCATCAAGGATGCCGGCGACGACCCGGACATCACCAACGGAATGAAAGTTGTGGCCAATATAGCCATACCTTTCCGCATAGACGACCCGCTGCCGGAAGACACTCCCCAGGACGACTACAACATCATCGTCTGCGGCGGCGAAGGCGTAGGTGTCGTCACCATGCCCGGTCTGGGACTTGAGCTCGGTAGCTCTGCCATCAACGACACCCCACGCGAAATGATAAAGAAGAACGTCAAGCTATGGCTTGAACGCCTCCATATTGCCAAACAGCCCAATCCTATTCTCATTACCATCTCCATCCCCGGTGGAGAAGAAATAGCCAAACGCACCTTCAATCCCCGCCTCGGTATCGAAGGAGGCATTTCCATTATCGGGACCTCCGGCATCGTGAAGCCATTCTCCTCGGAAGCCTTCATCAATTCCATCCGGAAGTCCATGGAAGTGGCAAAGGCAACCCGGAACCCTCGTATCGTCATCAGCTCCGGCGCAAAGAGCGAACGTTTCATCAAGGCGTATTATCCCGACCTCCCCGCCCAGGCTTTCGTGCATTACGGCAACTTTATCGGCGAAACCTTGAAAATAGCAGCCGAAGAGCAAGTACCGCACGTCACCCTCGGCGTGATGATGGGAAAGGCCGTGAAACTGGCCGAAGGCAATCTGGATACCCACAGCAAGAAAGTGACCATGAATAAGGAATTCATTCAAGACCTGGCACGCCAGACGGGATGCAGCGAAGAAACACTTGCCGCCATCGGACAGATGAACCTGGCGCGCGAACTCTGGGACATCATTCCCGAAGAGCTGCTGGAAAAGTTTGGCAAGGCACTGATTGAGCTCTGTCACCGGCACTGTGACCCCTTGCTGCCCAATGGCGAACTAACAGTATTACTCATAACCGAAAACGGAAAAATTTACTCATGAAGAAGAAGATAATCATTACCGTCTGTATGGCAATGACCGTACTGACCGGTCTGGCACAAAGCCCGCTGTCCTTTCATGCAAAAGCTGGAATCGGTACCTCCCATTTTCATGGAAAACACTCCAGTAGTGACACCCAAATAGCTTACAAAGCTGGTGTCGGTGCAGAATATGTCCTCAACAAGACCTGGGTGCTGCAATCCGCATTGGAATTCGTGTCCATCGGCGGTAAAGACGAGATAAGCCACATCGGCAAGGCCAAAATGCATGAACTGTATCTGCAAATCCCCCTCATGATAGCGGCCCGCCTCCATCTGGGCAAGGATTATCATGCCTCGCTGAGTGTCGGTCCTTATGCGGCCATAGGTGTGGCAGGCAAGACTTCCGGTGAGACTTACGATTATAGCAGCAGCAGTATGCAGGGAGGATACCAGTTCAAGATAGACACTTTCGGCAGTATGGTAGACGGGAAAATGGGTAACAACCGTTTCGATGCAGGTATTGCCCTGGGACTTACTTTTGAATACAGAAGATTCATCATCGGTGCAGAGACACAAGTGGGACTGGTAAAAGTCAATGAGCAGATAAACCAGATGATAGGTCATTCGGAAGAAGGAGGATATTTTCCCAAGAACTTCGCCGCATTCTTTACGCTGGGGTACCGGTTCTGGTAAGGGAACATTTTGCCATACAGAGTTGTTTAGTATACAAACAGATACTCAACAATATAAACTGAATAATATGGCAAAAAGAATTCCTATCCTGCTGGCTGCAATGACAGCCCTCACCTTCGCCCCTCAAACAGCAGAGGCATGTACCGGTATCACCCTGACGGCCAAAGACAATGCGCACGTCGTAGCCCGCACCATCGAATGGGGAGGCAGTGAGCTGAACAGCCAGTACGTCATCGTACCGCGCGGTTATTCGCAACAATCACTGACACCCGGAGGCAGTCTGTCCGGCATGGAGTTCACCTCACGCTATGGCTACGTAGGCCTGGCAGTGGAGCAAAAGGAGTTCGTGGCCGAAGGTCTGAATGAAGCCGGGCTCTCCGCCGGGCTGTTCTACTTTCCCGGATATGGCAAATACGAGGAGTACGACCCCACACGAAAAGCGTCGAGCATAGCCGATTTACAATTGGTATCATGGCTGTTGGGAAGCTTTTCTACTGTGGACGAGGTAAAGGAGGCTATTGAAAATGTAACGGTCATAGCCATTGACCCACGCGCCTCCACCGTACATTGGCGGATTGCAGACAAGACCGGCCGCCAACTGGTATTGGAGTTCATCGACGGACAGCCCCGTTTCTATGAAAACAAACTGGGAGTATTGACAAACTCCCCCGGCTTTGACTGGCAGATGACCAACTTAAACAATTATGTGAACCTCTACCCGGGCAGTGCCGAAAGCAAATCGCTGGGCAATGTGACTATAGCCCCTTTCGGTTCGGGAAGCGGCTTTTTGGGAATTCCGGGAGATGTGACTCCCCCTTCCCGCTTTATCCGTGCCGCTTTCTACCAGACTTCTACACCACCACAGAATACCGCACAGGAAACCGTTCTCCAATGTTTTCAGATACTGAATAACTTTGATATACCCGTAGGCATCGAGTTTCCCCTCGGCCAGGTTCCTGCCAATATTCCAAGTGCCACCCAATGGACATCGGCCACAGATATGACAAACGGTATCATCTACTATCGCACCATGTACAACAGTACAATCAGAAGCATTGATTTGAGACAGATAGACTTCGGGCGCATCGAGTACCATGCAGCTCCCCTCGATAAAGTGAAGCGGCAACCGATAGTTCCCGTGAAAATTGAATAGGGACGCAGAAACTTCAAGATTGCCGCTGTTGCAGTTGTTCCGCCTCCTTCCTCTTCATCTCCGCCAGCACCCCGCAGGTCAATGGAATGGCGAGGAAGAAGGTCAGCATGTCCGACGCCGCCTGGCACATTTCCACCCCTTTCAGTCCTAAGAAATAAGGAAGAATGAAGATGAGGGGGATGAAGAACAGCCCTTGACGGGCAGAGGAAAGTATCGTAGCGCGTACGGGCTTGCGGATAGTCTGCAGCATCATGTTGCTGACCACAATCCATGCACCCAACGGATAGGTGATGAACTGCCAGCGCAATGCTGCCGCACCGGTAGCTACAACAGCAGGGTCTCCCTTGCGGAAGATGGAGACAATCTCCTCGGCATATCCCATACCTGCCACCGCACAAACCAGCAAAAAGAAAAAGCCTACCTTCACACAGAACCAGAATCCTTGGCGCACTCTGGCATACAGCCCGGCACCATAATTGAATCCACATACCGGTTGGAAGCCTTGCCCGAAACCAATTAGGAAAGCATTGATAAACATAGAGATACGCGTCACAATGGACATCCCTGCAATAGCTGCGTCACCATATGCACCGGCCGCCACGTTCAGCAAAATGGTTGCCACGCTTGCCAGTCCCTGCCGGGTGAGTGACGGAGTTCCACCCCCAATAATTTCCTTGATGAAAGCCAGTGTAGGCGTAAAGTTTCTGTAACGTATACGTATATTTCCTCCTCTGCGCCCCATATATAGCAAAAGGATGAAACTACATATCTGGCTGACTACTGTGGCCAGTGCGGCACCGGATATGCCCATATCGCATACAAAAATCAGGATAGGGTCGAGCACCACGTTGATGACCGCCCCACTCACAATCCCCACCATGGCATACGCCGCATTACCTTGAAAACGTATTTGGTTATTCAGCACCAATGAGGCGGTCATAAAAGGAGTACCCAGCAGAATGATTCCCAAATAGCGCTCCATATACGGAAGAATAGTAGGCGTCGACCCCAAAGCAAGGGAAAGCGGTGTAAGGAACAGCAATCCCAGCACAGCCAGAGCCGCTCCGATAAACAAGGCAAAAAAGAAGCCGGTGGATGCCATCTTCTCGGCACTCTCCGTTTCCTGCGCCCCCAACTTACGGGAGATGTAGTTCCCCGAACCATGACCGAAGAAGAATCCCACAGCCTGGATAATGGACATCACAGAAAACACGATACCTACGGCAGCCGTAGACTGGGTATTTATTTTACCCACAAAATAGGTATCTGCCATGTTGTAGAAGGACGTCACCAGCATGCTGATGATGGTCGGCACAGCCAATGACGTAATCAGCCGGGGGACCGGAGTCGTCGTTAAGTGGACATAATTATCCTTTGCAGAATGGTGCATCATAGGGAATGGAATGACAAGACTATTTGCAGCAATTTCTCAATGGAGTACACTGTTACCGGCTCCTTGCCCGGTCGATGGAATACGAAGCTGCCGTCTCCCTTCAAATCTCCGGTTTCGATATAAATCTCCGATTCAACATTCCGGTTTGCCAGAATCCCGTTTCTCTGGAGTGCCTTGCGCACCATGGCATACTTCTGCCCGTGGCCCGCCAAGCGTATCTGGGAGGTATATTCATTGGCTACCCTGAACAGTCCCGTTTCCAAATCAAAGGCAATACCCTTACGGGCAAAGAAGTTGCTCAGGCTGCCGTTCAACGAAAGGTCCTCGGGCGTACCGATAGTTACGCCGTTCACCTTGTCCATCAGCCATATTTTGTCCGCTATCTGCAGGGCCAGTTCCAGGTCGTGAGTAGAAAGGAAAATCGTCTTGTCCGTTTGCCGGCTGAGCTGGTGAAGCAGTTGCATCATCTCTACTTTACTGGGAAAATCAAGGAAAGCTGTCGGTTCATCCAGATAGATGACGGGAGTTTCCTGGGCGAGCGCCTTGGCTATCATCACCTTCTGCCGTTCACCGTCACTCAGCGTATGCACCATGCGGTGTGCCAGGTGGGGAATGCCTACCAGGGCGATGGATTTGTCCACCACAGTCTTGTCCTCTTTCGAAAGAGTTCCCCAGAAACCGGTGTAGGGGCTACGCCCCAGACCTATCAGTTCTACGACGGACATATTGCGTATATCGCACTTCTCCGTCAGCACCACACTAATGACGCGCGAAAGCTGCTTGTCGGTATAGTCCCCAATCTCTTTTCCTTCAATAAATATGTTTCCTCCAAGTTTTGGCTGGAAGGCAGACAACGTACGAAGCAGCGTGGACTTCCCCACTCCATTAGCTCCCAACAAGCAAGTCAGCTCACCACTGTTGATTCCGGCGCAAATGCCGTCTGCCACCACTTTCACATCCCCCTTACCGGGGTAACCGATGGAAAGATTCTCTATATGTATGGTTTCCTTATTCATTCAATTCTCCTTTCCGTTTTCTAAAAAGTACAGAAGCCACTACCGGCGCACCTACCAGTGCCGTCACCGAGTTGACCGGCAAAGCTCCCTCGAAGCCGGGCATACGGGCTATCAGATTGCAGACCAATGCCAGGGAAGCGCCTACCAGCAATGTGGCAGGCATCAACACCCGATGGTCCGAAGAGTGGAAGATGGCACGGCACAGATGGGGAACCGCCAATCCGATAAACATAATCGGACCGCAATAGGCCGTTACAATAGCCACCAGCACACCGGAGCATGAGATAACCAGCAGGCGTGCCCGCTTGATGTTCAGTCCCAGATTGCGTGCATAGCCATCGCCCAGCAGCAACAGATTCATCGTCTTTATCAGCAGGAAGGACAACGGAAGCAGCACAGCCATGATGCAGACAAACAGCACCATCTGGTCGCCCGAAACACGGGCAAAGCTACCCAATCCCCAAATGACATATGCACGTATATCTTCCTCCACACTGAAATATTTCAATACGCCGATGACGGCACTTGCCACATAGCCTATCATCACACCGATTATCAGCAGCGTCACGTTGCCCTTCACCTTCTGGGAGACATAGACAATGAGCGCCATCACAGCCAGCGCACCGATAATGGCGGCAACCGACAAGGCAACCTCGCCCATATACCCCAAACGGCTCAATGCCACACCGCCCATCGCCCCGGACAGCAATACCACACAAGCCACACCCAGGCTGGCACCTGAACTGATGCCCAATACCGAAGGCCCTGCCAGCGGATTGCGGAACACCGTCTGCATCTGCAGACCGCTGACTGACAGCCCTGCTCCCGCCACCAATGCCGTCAACGCTTGGGGCACGCGGGACTTCCAGATAATATTCTGCCAAATAACGGATTCATCCGTATTTCCCCACAATATGTTCCACACGGAGCGCAGAGGAATGTGAACCGACCCCAAAAGCAGGTTCAGCAGGAAAAAAAGAAAGATAGATGCCAGTGTCAGCAACGTCAACGGAAGTACGGGTCTTTTTATCATTTCAGCAGTTCGTAGTAAGTCGGTTTATAGTCAGGCAACAAATCGGGATGGAAAGCATGTATCAAGTCTTCCAATACAATTTCGGGCTGCATGGGCATACTTTCGTAGAAGGGTTTCTCACGCATGTTGCAGTATACCACTCCCTTCTCACGAAACGCACGGAAATCGGCATAACGCGGGTCGAGGGACTTCAAGGCATCATACGTGAATGTCCCGTCATAGCTGTTGACAATGCGCCAATAGTCGGCACTCTCCGCCTGGCTATATACGGTTTCAAAATCCAGCGTGACACCTCCCGAACGGGGATCGTCTTTCAAGAAATAATCCGCACCGGCATCACGGAACAGTTCGGCAAGAAAGCTCTTTCCTCCCACTGCATACCAGTTGCCACCCCGTATCTCTCCGCTGAATACCATCGGACGCTTCTTCACGTTGGCAGCCAGCTCCTTCAATTCGTTATAGCGCTTCTCTATCGCAGCAAACTTTTCATTCGCCTCCACTTCCCGGCCTATAAACATGCCGATGAATTTTATCCATTCAGCCTGCCCCAACGGGGTCATCTCCTTATATCCCAAATGGGGAACCAGTGGAATACCGATTTCCCGCATGGCATCATATCCACCCCGCTTGAAAGGAGAGATAAAGATAACATCCGGATTCATGCTCATTATCACTTCATTATCAAAGTTCCCTTCGATACCAATCTTCACGGTCTCGCCGGACTTCAAACGGTCGTTCATCTCCTTGTTGAAGAGATGGCGCGTACTGGTGATGCCCACCACATAATTGCAGGCATCCAGACGGATGAAGTTGGAAAGTTGCAGGGATGTCATACACATGACGTGCTCCACCGGCGTTTCAATCACCGTATAGTCGCTCGGTATGCCGACAGGCTTTATGCCTTTCGGTACCAGCGCATAGTGGAAAGTGCTGCTGCTTTCTTTTTGAGGGTCGTGTATATCCACCAGACGGACATGGTGCGGAAGATATTTCACCGTATAGCCTTTGGCATAGCACGGTACAATGGTAGCTGCCGTGTCTGTCGTAACCGGAGAATAGCCCGTTTCGGAAGAAGATTCGGTAGTAGTCTGTCTTGATTTTAAGCCGCAAGAGGTTACGCATAAAATGCACAGCAGTGCAATGCCTATGGCAGATATCCGGGTCATGACTATTGGGGTTTATAGAATTCGGGCACAATATTCGTCATTTTTGGGGAGATACGCAAATGCTCTTCCTGCAAATTGACGGATATTGTGCCTAAATAATCTTTAAAAGCCCATCAAGTCATTCAGTGCTTCACTCATGCTGGGATGTGTAAAGACAAAATCACGGAGGAAGGTATATTCCTGCCCGGTCTTCATAGCCATTGCCACCAGGTTGATGACCTCGCTCGATTCCGGACCAAACAGCGTACATCCCACTATCTTGTCCGTATCGGCGTCCACCACCACCTTGAAGAGTCCGTTCGTATCGCCCAAAGTCCTGGCACGCGGAATGGCGGCTACCGGCAGCTTGTTGGCCTTTATATTCAATCCCTTCTTGCGTGCTTCCGCTTCGCTCAGCCCGATGCGTGAAAGCGGCGGGTCGATGAATACCGAATAGCTCACCGGGTCACGGTCGGACACCTTGCGTTCTCCCGCCCCGAAAAGGTCTTCGCGCAGAATGCGGTAATCATCCAAAGAAATGTAGGTAAACTGCAAACCGCCCTTTACATCACCGATAGCATGTATCTTGGGGTTGGTAGTCTGCAAATAGTCGTCCACCACAATGGCACCGCGCTCATTCACCTCTACACCTGCCGCCGCCAGATTCAAGCCAGCCGTATTCGGACGCCGGCCGGTAGCCAGCAGGATGGCATCTGCGTGTAACTGATGTTCCTCTCCCGTGACCGCATCCCGGTAAATGACGTCAGAGTCTTTCACGGACTGCACGCGTGCATTCAGCCTGAAAACGATTCCTTTCTGTTCCAATACCTCCCGGACACTGTCCGCAATGTCCCGGTCCTCCCGGGATATCAGTTCGGAAGAGCCCTCGAGCACCGTGACTTGCGAACCGAATGAAACATACATGGAAGCAAATTCTAGTCCGATGTATCCCCCACCTACAATGACGAGCTGTACCGGCAGCTCAGTCAGTTCCATAATGGAGGTGCTGGTATATACCCGTGGGTTACCTTGTATCCCCTCTATCGGTGGAATGACGGTTTCGGCACCCGTATTGATGAATATCCGGGGAGCTTGCAATTGTAATGTCCCTTCCACCATCCCAACTTCCACCACATCCGGACCTGCAAAGGAGCCGATACCCGTATAGACCGTTATATGAGGATTGTCGGCCAGATTGTGATAATTCTTCTGACGCAGGAAAGAGACGACCTCTTCCTTCCTTGCAATGGACTGACGATAGTATGCCTTCTTGACCTCCCAAGAAGCGTCTTTGTCCGCATGCTTTGCCGCATGCACCAATGTTTTTGTGGGAATGCAACCGATATTGATACATGTCCCTCCGTACATCTTTTCCGAACGCTCCACTACGGCAACGTCCAGCTTCCGTTTTGCCAACTCGGCAGCCAGCGTCTTTCCGCCTTTGCCGAATCCGATGATAATGGCATCATACTGTTTCATACGTCTATTTCCTTAATTGGTTCAATACTCTTTTTGCACTGTCAGACAGTACGACAATGGCACCGGCAAGAATGGCCGTATCCTTGATGACCAAGCGCCCTGCCCCCGTCAGCAACGGAAAGCCGTGCTCCTCGCTTCCCAAGTCGGGCACCCACACCTCAGGGGTTGTCACCAGGAAAGAGAGGGTACCCATCGTCATGACAATGGCAAGTGCGGCTCCCGCCAGTCCGATTTTCGGAGAGAATATCCCCAGAAATGTCAGGATGCCGATGGCCATAATCAGAATGCCCAGACCGTGGGAGAAACCATACGTATTGTTCTCCACGTGCCACTGATGTTTCGCCTCATTGAACTCGCCCTCTTTCAGCTTATACTCCTTGTACTCCGGGGCACTCTTTGTATAAAAGAAGCTCATGAACGGGCTGTTCGCCACAAAAGGGACAATCCCTTCAGCCTCATAATTCCAGAATTTCAACCCACCAATCCATACGAAAATAACCAGGATGGCTACACGAATCAAATTAACACCCAACTTTTGAGTGGAAGCGGCCAGCGTCAACGCAGCCATAAACAAGTTTTGCAATTTCGTTTTCATCTTTGTTCTACTTTTTAAATGGTTTCAGTAATATGACTTGATTTTTGTTTTTGCAAAGTTCCTTGTTTTCCACCACGTACGAAATGGCAATTATTCCGCAACAGTTGGCAATTCTTCCCGTTTCACTCTTTTCCGGTAGTCCGAGACACTCTCGCCGGTCATTTTCTTGAAAAAACGGCTGAACGCGGACAAGTCTTCGAAGCCCAGAATGGAGCTGATTTCCTTAGCGCTTTTGTGGGTATACAGCAGCAATCTCATGGCTTCTGCCTCAATGCGGTCATGAATCACCCGTAAAGGGGAAGGCAACCCGCAGGTCGAGAACAGATTGGAAAGTGTCTTGGGAGAACGGCAAAGAATATCGGCATAATCCTGCACTTGCTTCTTCTCCTTGAAATGCCGGTCCACTAATACGTAATACTGCCGGATGATGTCAAACGTCTTTTCCTTCTCCTGCCCCACCCCAAAACGCTGGCGCGCAATGCGTGTGCAGGTAATGATGAAACGTTTCAAGACAATGCGCAGCATCTCCTCCTGCAGATTGTCATGGATGACCGATTCCTGCCGGAAAATGCGGACTATGTCATGCAGGTTGGAAGACTGCCCGGCAGAAAGTGCCAGTCTCATCACCTGGGAAGAGCCATAAAAAAGGAATCCATTGCAAGAGACCTCGTTGTCATGTCCATAGATGCAATAAAAATTGCTGTTGAATACAAACGTCAGGTATTCACCGTCCACCTCTTTTACCTCCAGGTGATGCAACGGGGTCAAGGTCACGATTTCATCCTTTTCCAGGCGCATGGGGATATGGTCTATTTCCAGAGTCAGCGTACCGCTCTGTACCCAAATGAATTTATACAGAGTCTTGTCACGTTGCAGCGACGCACGCTCATGGTAGCTGGAAGTCATGGCTATGTTGCCATTCAAGCGGGTGTTCAGTTGATAATCCATAAAAAACAGATTGTTTTAGTAAATAACAAAGATAGCGAATATCTTGTTTGCTACTGATTATTTCCCCACTTTTGTAGCCGTTTTGCTGTTCTTTAATTTTTAACCTTTAATGTCTTCATGCAAATGTTCCCCGTCATATTTGTATCTCTCGGTCCCGGCGAACCGGAACTGATTACCGTAAAAGGCTTGAAAGCCCTGCAGACAGCCGACTGTATATTCTGTCCCGAGACACTGGCCAAAGATGGAAACAGAGTTTCACGCGCAGCCGACATCCTATTGCAACTCGACATTCCGGAAAACACGGTGCACCGCTTTCCACTCCCCATGAGCAAACAGCGCGAAAAAGCCCTGAGCGCCTACGACGAGGTCTATATGGAGAGCTCCACCCTCCGGCAACAAGGAAAGAAGGTCTGTATCGTTGCCGAAGGAGATGCCGGATTCTACTCTTCCATACATTATGTATATGACAAACTGCAGGCAGACGGCATCCCCGTGAAGCACATCCCCGGTATCCCCGCCTTCATTGCCGCCGGCGCACTGGGCGGGCTCCATGTGGCCAGCCAGGAAGAGCGGCTGACGGTGATACCCGGCATTACTACGACAGAAGAGATAGAGAAACTGACAAGCGAAAACAGTGCGGTTGTCATCATGAAGCTGTCCAGATGCACCGATGAGATTCACCGCTGCATCCGCCTGCATCCCGAATACCGGTATCACTATTTTGAGGATGTAGGCACTCCGGAAGAGAAGTATATCAATGACAGCAAGCGGATAGCGACCATCCGCTTCCCCTATTTTTCCCTGCTTATCATTCGTACAGAGACCTTTTGAGCCCGATTTAATACAATTTCGCACGCCATAGGCATTATTTTAATGAAAATGGGTTACCTTTGCGCCGTTGAAATATAAAAAAGATAAGAACATGAAGAAAGTCGTTTTTTATATGATGCTGCTGGTTATGAGCATCGGTTATGCCTATGCACAAGGAAAGGCAGACATCAAATTCGAACAGACCACCCACAACTTCGGCACATTCTCCGAAAACAGTCCTGTGGTCAGCTACACCTTTAAGTTTACGAACGTAGGCGATGCTCCGCTTGTCATCCATCAGGCTGTAGCTTCCTGCGGATGTACCGTTCCCGAATATTCACAAGAACCGATAGCACCGGGAAAGACTGGAACAGTGAAAGTAACTTATAATGGAACCGGAAGATACCCCGGACACTTCAAGAAATCCATTACCCTGCGCACCAATGCCAAAACGGAAATCATGCGATTATTTATCGAAGGGGACATGACCGCTAAAGATGCCAAATAAGCATTTTACCATACAGAATTAAGGAGATTTTTTTAAATCTCCTTTTTTTTTGCTTTCTTTGCCTAAAATGCGAAGATAGGCTGCACCTCAGCAGAATAATAATGAGCTTGCTCATTTTATCCTGCATTCGGTTTGCACTATCTTTGAAGTCTATTAAAGAAAAACATAAAACTACAAAACCTATGAAACAAGAAGAAGAACCAATCACCGGCTTGCCGGAAAATGCGTTCCGTGAACTGAAACCGGGAGAAGTGTACAACCCTCTGATGAGCCCGGACAAGAAGTATTCAGAAGTAAATGCCTGGTCGGTGACATGGGGTATTCTGATGGCCATCCTCTTTTCGGCCGCAGCCGCCTATCTGGGGCTGAAGGTGGGGCAAGTATTCGAAGCCGCCATCCCCATCGCCATCATTGCCGTCGGCGTATCGGGTGCCGCCAAACGCAAGAACGCATTGGGCGAAAACGTCATTATCCAGTCTATCGGTGCCAGTTCTGGCGTCATCGTGGCAGGTGCCATCTTCACCCTTCCGGCACTTTATATCCTTCAAGAAACTTATCCGAAAGAAATCACCGTTACCTTTGCACAAGTCTTTATCAGCTCTCTGCTGGGAGGTGTGCTGGGTATTCTCTTCCTTATCCCCTTCCGCAAATATTTCGTGAGCGACATGCACGGCAAGTATCCCTTCCCCGAGGCGACAGCCACCACACAAGTGCTCGTCTCCGGTGAAAAGGGCGGCAGCCAGGCAAAACCATTACTCATGGCAGGTATTATCGGAGGTCTATACGACTTCATCGTGGCAACCTTCGGCTGGTGGAACGAGAATTTCACTACCCGCGTATGCGGCCTCGGCGAAATGCTGGCCGAGAAAGCCAAGCTGGTATTCAAGGTTAATACGGGTGCTGCCGTGCTCGGTCTGGGTTACATCGTAGGACTGAAATACGCGTCCATCATCTGTGCCGGCTCACTGGCCGTATGGTGGATTATCATCCCCGGTATGTCCATGATTTGGGGAGATTCCGTACTGAACCAATGGAACCCCGAAATCACGGCAACCATAGGCGCTATGGCTCCGGAAGAAATCTTCAAATACTATGCCAAGAGCATCGGTATCGGTGGCATTGCCATGGCAGGTATCATCGGCATTATCAAGTCTTGGGGCATCATCAAGAGTGCCGTAGGACTGGCTGCCAAGGAAATGGGAGGTAAGTCCAACGTGGAAGCCAGTGTGAAACGCACACAGCGAGACATCTCCATGAAGATTATCGCCATCGGTTCCATCATCACGCTGCTGCTGGTTGTTCTCTTCTTCTACTTCGATGTGATGCAGGGCAACTTGACACATACCATTGTAGCTATCCTGCTTGTTGCAGGTATCGCTTTCCTGTTCACCACCGTGGCAGCCAATGCCATTGCGATTGTGGGCACAAACCCCGTATCCGGAATGACGCTGATGACATTAATCCTGGCATCCGTAGTCATGGTAGCCGTAGGGCTGAAAGGTCCCGAAGGGATGGTTGCGGCACTGGTGATGGGCGGTGTTGTATGTACGGCACTGTCCATGGCGGGAGGCTTCATCACAGACTTGAAAATCGGTTACTGGCTGGGTAGCACGCCTGCCAAGCAGGAGACCTGGAAGTTCCTCGGAACCATCGTTTCTGCCGCTACCGTAGGTGGTGTAATGATTATCCTAAACAAGACATACGGTTTCACCAGCGGACAGCTGGCCGCTCCGCAAGCCAATGCCATGGCGGCCGTTATCGAACCGTTGATGAACGGTGTGGGTGCGCCCTGGCTGCTCTACGGCATCGGTGCAGTGCTGGCCGTCATCCTCAATTTCTGCAAGATTCCCGCACTGGCATTTGCATTGGGTATGTTCATCCCATTGGAACTGAATGTTCCGTTGGTAGTGGGCGGTGCCATCAACTGGTACGTGACCAGCCGCAGCAAGGATGCCGCTCTCAATGCCGAACGCGGGGAGAAAGGTACCCTGCTTGCCTCCGGTTTCATTGCCGGCGGTGCATTGATGGGTGTGGCAAGTGCTGCCATGCGTTTCGGAGGAATCAACCTCGTAAACGATGCATGGTTGCAGAACACCTGGTCCGAAGTGCTGGCGCTGGGTGCTTATGCCATTCTGATATTCTACCTCATCAAAGCTTCCATGAAAACCAAATAACTTTTAAATACCAAGAACATGAAAAAGATTCTACTTTTATCTTTTCTATTTGCAGCGACCATGTTATCTGCACAAAAGCCCGTTGAGCTGCCCCTATGGCCCAACGGTGCCCCCAATAACAACGAACTGACCAATTCCGGACAGAACCATAACAACGAATGGGTGTCCGATGTCACCACCCCTACCCTTACGGTGTACCCTGCCTCCCACCCCAACGGCATGGCCATCATCATGTGTCCGGGAGGCGGCTACGGGAGGCTGGCCATGAAGCACGAGGGACACGACATGGCTCCCTGGTTCAACACACAAGGCATCACCTATGCAGTACTGAAATACCGTATGCCCAACGGGCACCATGAAGTGCCCCTTTCCGATGCCGAACAAGCCATCCGCATGGTACGCGAACATGCCGCCGAATGGGGTGTCAATCCTCAGCGTGTAGGCATCATGGGCGCTTCTGCCGGCGGCCATCTGGCAGCTTCGCTTGCCACACTATACAGCAGTGACAAGACCCGTCCCGACTTCCAGATCTTGTTCTATCCGGTGATTTCCATGCAGAAAGGCGTTACCCATGGAGGTTCCCGTAAGAACCTTATCGGAGAAAATCCATCTCAGGAACTGGAACAAAAATACTCCCTCGAAAGGCAAGTGTCCCCACGCACTCCGCAAGCTTTCATCATGCTTTCTTCGGACGATGACGCAGTGCCGCCCATCAACGGCATCGGTTACTTCCTTGCCCTGCGCGACCATAAAGTACCTGCCAGCCTGCATGCCTACCCCACCGGCGGACATGGCTGGGGATTCCGGGACAACTTCACCTACAAGCGTCAATGGACGGAAGAACTGGAGAAGTGGTTGCGTGAAGGGCTCGTATTCCCGGTCTCTGAACCTACCACAAAGAAATAAAAGCAATTATGAATAAAAAGTATTTTTTACTCACTTGCCTCGCAGCGTTTCCCTTTGCCCTGACTGCTCAGGAGAACAATCGCTACGAAGAGATTACCAACCCCAAGCTGACAAGCATCAACCGGGAGCCTGCCCGCAGCACGTTCACCTCCTACGTCACGGAGGCTGATGCCGTCATCAATGACCGCAAGAACGGAACATTCCGCTTGTCCCTTAACGGGAAATGGAAATTCCATTATGTGGAAACCTTCGCCGACCGCCCCACGGACTTCATGATGGACCGTGTGGACGCCAGCCGCTGGCCGGACATCAATGTACCCGGAAACTGGGAGTTGCAGGGATTCGGTACGCCCATCTATGTGAACCAGCCTTATGAATTCTGTTCTTCGGGCTATCCTCCTTATTGGGACAAGCCCAATCCTCCATACGTTCCCCAAGAATGGAATCCCACCGGCACCTACCGCCGCGAGTTCACTCTTCCGGGAGACTGGGACGATAAGGAAATTTTCCTGAGTGCCGACGGCGTACGCGGGGCAGCCTTCTACTACCTCAACGGCAAGTTTGTAGGCATGAGTAAAGATGCAAAGACTCCGGCGCGTTTCAACGTCAGCGCCATTGCCAAGAAAGGGAAGAATGTCATTGCCATTCAGATACACCGCTTTTCCGATGCCAACTATCTGGAATGCCAGGACTTCTGGCGCATCAGTGGTATCGAACGGGACATTTACTTATATGCCCAGCCTCAAATCCATCTCACGGACTTCAAGGTGGAGTCTCCTTTGGATGAGAACTACCGGAACGGTATCCTCAAGGTAAAGGTGCAGTTTACCAATGAAAGCGGACAAAATTCCCCATTTGTCGTTGGTTACCGCCTGCTGGACAAGAACGACCAGCAGATAGCCCAGTCCTCTACTCAGGTCAGCGGTGACCAAACGGAAGTGGAATTCACCAAGAAGACCATCCAGGAACCCCTGCAATGGACAGCCGAAACGCCCAACCTCTATACCCTCGTCGTCAGCTTGAAGCGCCCGAACGGAGATGTGATTGAAGCGACAAGCTGCAAAGTAGGTTTCCGTACAGTGGAAATCAAGGACAAGCAACTGTTGGTAAACGGACAACCTATCCTCGTGAAAGGCGTGAACTATCACGAACACAACGAGAATACCGGTCACTATGTCTCCGAAGAACTGATGAAGAAAGATTTCGAGCTTTGGAAGAGATACAATGTCAATACCGTCCGCACCTGTCACTATCCCCAGCAGGAACGTTTCTACGAACTCTGTGACGAATATGGTATCTACGTCATCGACGAAGCCAATATAGAAAGCCACGGCATGGGTTACGACCTGCGTGTAGGCGGCACGCTGGGAAACAATCCGCTCTTCATGAATGCCCACCTCGACCGTACCATGAATATGTACGAACGGGACAAGAACCATCCGTCAGTCATCATCTGGTCGCTGGGCAACGAAGCCGGAAACGGATTGAATTTCTACGTTACCTACAACACCTTGAAGACGCTCGACAGTCGTCCCATCCAGTATGAACGCGCACTGTTGGAATGGAATACGGACATCTACTGCCCGATGTACGCTTCCCCTTCCTATCTGGAAAAGTATGCCCGGAACAAGGAGATGACGCGTCCCCTCATTCTTTGCGAGTATGCCCATGCCATGGGCAACAGCCTCGGCAACTTCCAGGACTACTGGGACATCATCGAGAAATATCCTATCCTCCAGGGCGGCTGTATCTGGGACTGGGTAGACCAGGGCTTTGCCGCCAAGACAGACGACGACCGTAAATACTGGACCTATGGCGGCGATTATGGCGAGAACGGCACGCCCTCCGACGGCAATTTCTGCATCAACGGCGTGGTATACCCCGACCGCAGTGTCAAGCCGCAGACAGAAGAGATGGGAAAAGTATACCAGAACATCAAGTTCCTTGATTTCGACAAGCAGACTTCCACCGTGAAAATCCGCAATGATTTCTCCTTCACCAATCTCGACAAGTACGACTTCTACTACATCATCCGCGACCACGGAAAGGAAGTCTACCGTGGCAAGATTGAAAATATCCATGCCGCACCGGGCAAGACGGTAACCACCGGCTTCCTGAACGGCATACCCAAAGAGAAACAGACAACGGGAGATGTGCGTATCGAGTTCTATGCAGCCATCAAGACGGCAGAGCCTTTCCTCCCGGCCGGCACGGTCATCGCACGCGAACAGACCTACGTCCATACTTTCTACAAGAAAGAGGCTACGGCACAGCAGCCCGCCACTTCTAAGGAAGAGGGAAATTTGGTGGCGTTCTCCGGTCCCGACTTCAAAGCCACCTTCGACAAGCAAAGCGGTCTGCTCACCTCCTATTTATACAAGAAGCACGAGTACATACTGAACGGTCAAGGTCCCCGCCCATTCTTCTGGCGTGCACCGACGGACAATGATTATGGAGCCAACCTCCCCGTCCGCCTCAAAGCCTGGAAAGAGGCAAGCTATCAAGAACCAAAAGCCGAAAGTTTCCAAGTGACTCCGGGCAGCAATGCCACGACAATAAAGGTGACCTACCGTTTTCCACAGACAGATGCCCGTTGGGACATCACCTATAAGATATATGCCAGCGGAGTCATCAAGGTAGACAACCGGTTCGTGGCCGAAGGAGACCAAGCTCCGATGATACCGCGTGTGGGCCTGCGGATGCAGTTGCCGGAAAGCTTTACAGACTTGACCTACTACGGTCGCGGTCCGAAAGAGAATTACCGAGACCGCCGTACCTCCCAGTTCATCGGAGAGTACGCCATCCCGGTCAAGGATATGTACGAGCCGTATGTCCGCCCACAGGAGAACAACCATCGCACGGACATCTATTGGTGCGCCCTTACCGATAAGACGCAACGTGGTTTGCTGCTCATCGCCGACCGCACCTTTGAGCTGAACGCCTCCAACTATCCCCTGGAAAGTATGGACAGCGGCGATACGATTGACAACGGCGCTCCGCGTACCGAAAAGACCCATCACCGCCACCTCACCGACCCTCTGCCGGAAAAGATGGTCGATTTGTTCATTGATTACCGCATGATGGGTGTCGGTGGAGACGACAGTTGGGGCGCAACCGCCCATGAACCCTATCTGATTCGTCCGGGCAAAGAGAACGCCATTGAATACGGTTTCTCCCTTGTTCCGTTCGATAAAAAGGAGGATTATAAATATTTAATCCGGCAATATTGAATTTAATCCCTCCGGATTAAGCTTTTATAAAAAGGATGTAGTAAATTTGCTGCATCCTTTTTACGTTCAAGAACAATAATAATCAAAAGAAAGAAAAATGAAAACAATGACTAAATTTATGTTCAGCGCCCTCTGCGCCGCAGCCATGGTAACTTCCGTTTCTGCCCAGGGAGGGAAAGATATGTTGAGCAATGGAATAAAGTATCTGGATGTGCCATACGTAGCCCATACGCTGGAGGCAGATGGTCCCGAGGAACTCGTCATCAACTGCGATGAGGTAGACTGCACCACGCTGGTGGAATATGTGCTGGCAGAGACACTCACCCCCAAATTGGCCGACGGAGACATCTCGGAAAGCGCTTTCGCCGATAACCTGCAAAAAATCCGTTACCGTGACGGTAAAATCGACGGGTACACTTCCCGCCTGCATTATATTGCCGACTGGATAAACAATGGCGTACGCAACGGCTTCCTTCAAGATGTAACGGGCGCCATGAGTCCCGACACCGAACGGTTGTCCATCTCCTACATGTCTTCCCACCCCCAACTCTACAAGCAGCTGGCAAATTCTCCGGAGAACATAGCCAAAATGAAGAAGATTGAACAATCCTTGTCCGGCAAGGAAATTCACTATCTTCCCAAAGCCAAACTTCCCGCCGATGGTCTCCCGTGGATTAAAGACGGCGATATCATAGCCATCACCACCAACACTCCGGGGCTGGACGTAGCCCACATGGGAATCGCTTTCTATGCAGATGGCAAACTCCTGCTGGTACACGCTTCCTCTACCGACAAGAAAGTGGTCGTCTCCAAAGTCCCCTTGTCCCAAATGCTGAAAGACAATAATAAGTGGACGGGAATACGGGTACTGAGGATGAAGAAATAAAATGAAATCCTATATATGGAAAAGGCGATGAAGATTTGATTCTCCATCGCCTTTTCCATATATAGGATTGTTCGTTCCTATTCCTCCACAACAATATATTCATCAATATTCCGTGTTTCTTTACTGAAGTTCACACCCACTTTCACTAATTTCCTGCCATCCAATGTATAAGGAATCAGATAACCTTTCTCATCTATTTGCTTCAGAGCTGCGTCGGCTGTACCGTCCAGTTTGAACTCAAAAACATAAATAGCGGTAGGGGTATGAACTACTGCGTCCGCACGGCCGCGGCTGCTGCGAACCTCGGACCGGATGAACTGTCCCAGCAAAGTAAACACTACATGAAAAATAACCTGATAATGACGTTCCGTATCATCACTCAACTCGTACGGAATACCGGAGAAGAATATCTTAAGACGCTCCATAAACGCCTCCACATCCCCACTCTTCAATTCACGCATGAATTTAGCGATGTGGAAACCAGTTTCATCATCAGTAACTTTAGTATAAAAAGGAACCAGAAAATTGAGGAAACCATAACAAACTTCATCATTCGGAAATTGAAGCGTATAAAGGCAAACCTCCTTATCATAAGCTTTTATAGTCAAGTAACCGCTCTGATAAATCATAGGCAGAGGATTATTAGCTTCTGCACGATATTCAGAGAAGGCAGAGGCAGTAACCTCTACGCCATTCAGCAAAAGGCGAAGATCATAGTCACTCTTTTTTAATAAATCCACCAAATAAGTAGGTGTACCCGTCTGAAACCAGAAGTTGCCGAACTTCAATTTCTGGAATACATTCAGAAGGCTGAAAGGGTTAAAAAGCCCCACCGAAGTATCTTCACAAAAATGATAGCCGTCATATTTCTTTGCCAAACGAAAAATCGTTTCCTCCAAAGTCAGTTCTTCATTCTCACTTAACCGTTGTATTTCCGGGCCAAATGTTTTTATAAGTTCATCTTGTGTAATGCCGCACAAAGCATTGTATGCTCTATCCATGCTGATATCATTCAGCTGATTCAAGTCACTGAACACACTTACTTGCGCAAACTTGGTCACTCCGGTCAGGAAAACAAAACGAAGATAACGGTCAGCGCTCTTCAAGACACCGTAGAACGCTTTCAATATTTTCCGATACTCATCCAGCAAGTTCTCATCCAAGACCGCTTGAAGCAATGGCTTGTCATACTCATCAATCAGCACAACAACCTGCTTTCCCGTCAGCGTGCATGCCCGCTCTATCACGTAAGCAAAACGCTCCTCCGGACTACGGTCTTCCTTCTCCTGACCATAGAGCAGCTCCCATTTCTCCAGATATTGATTAAGCATAGCCGTCAGGTCAGCAGCAGTTTCATATTTCCGGGCATTCAAGTCAAGATGTAGAACAGGATACTGTTCCCACTTCGTTTCCAACTGTTCGATGGCCAAGCCCTGAAACAAGTCTTTGCGTCCTTGAAAGTAAGCTTCGAAAGTGGAAATGAGCAGACTCTTGCCAAACCGACGGGGACGGCTTAGGAAATAAGGAGTAGAAGTAGATGCTATTTGATAAATCATAGCAGTTTTATCTACATAAAGAAAACCGCCTTCACGTAGTTTATCAAAAGTCTGTATGCCTATCGGCAGCTTACGTATCTGTTCCATGTTATTATTATAACCTGATTGGTGTATGACAAAGGTACGATTTATATTTCAAAAATAAGACGAAAGGCGATGGAGATTTTAGTCTCCATCGCCTTTCATTATTTTACTAATCATCATTTCAGCATTACTCACGTAGACTGGTGCAATCCGAAATACTTCTTCATAAAACAGATATAAAGAAAACAAAGCAAAAGAATTATACCTGCCAAATACCAATAACTGTAACCTAAACACATTATATATCCTACGATGATGATTGCCTGCACTGCCATGTAAATAGAAGAAACCATTATATGGGGAATCTTCAGCTCATTCGCCATAATCTGATACAGATGCTTGCGATGCGGTAGCCCGATATTCTCATGAAGCATCAGGCGGTGAATGATAGTCAATACACTGTCTACCCCATAAACGGACAAAAGAACTATCCAGCTGAAATCACCCGTTCCAATGATAAGTCTTCCTATCAAAAAAAGAAGGATGAAGGCAATGCTCACCGAACCCACATCACCGGCAAAGCATTTGGCACGCTTGCGGA